>Ga0307517_10012957_pt1 | contig 11378 bp, 9 predicted proteins | sample 23_EM_MG_FD_194515 | JGI IMG/M metagenome (GOLD analysis project Ga0307517, IMG submission 194515) | Populus trichocarpa ectomycorrhiza microbial communities from riparian zone in the Pacific Northwest, United States - 23_EM | ecosystem: Host-associated > Plants > Roots > Unclassified | place... | reverse complement strand
TTTCTTGGATAACCACACAGAAATCACCTATGACATGTGAAGAATCAATATTTTTATGTTTTGTGAGAAAATCTAAATCTTTATCTAAAAAAGTCTAATAACAATGAGATAACTCATTAACATGCTGAGTTTAGTGAGCTGTCAAACATAATATATTTAGGTTTGGTCACACGCTGAGCTTAGATAAACGTAAGTCTAGTAAATTGCCAGATCCAACATACATGAATTTAACCACGCGCTAAACCCATATAAGTGTGGGTCTAGCGACGTGATAAACCCAACATATTTAGAGTTGGTCACATGTTGAGCCCAAGTAACCATGGTTCTTGCGACCTGCCACACCCAATTTACTTGGGTTCGGCCATGTGCTGAGCCCGAGTAAGTGTACGTTCGGCGAACTGTAAGACCCAACATACTTGGGTTTAACCACGTGCTTAACTCGACTAAATGTGGGTCTAACGAGCTGCAAGATTCACCATTCTTTTATCCTTAGAATTTGAAGTTATTTTTTTTTATTTATTACAATCTTTTATTTAAAGTAACTAACTTTACAATTAGAAGATTCATAAACCCCATAAAAAATTATTGTTTTCGTGCGCTAGAATTTCTACTACCAATCATATATTTTCTAAATTCTTGAGAATAAAATATTGATGTAAATATGTCATTAACCACTATTAAAACATCAAATAACCTCATTTTTTAATATATTGTATTTTGAAACATCAACAACTTTTATTGTTTAGTAGTTGAATGGCAACTTGAAAAATAATATTCATAGAAAAAAGAAAACCCTATACTTTACAACTTGTAACTCAATTCCCTTTATTTCTCTGCATTAGGAGAAGAAATTTCAAATAAGTTGATTCCTTTATTTACTACTATTTCCTATTTCTTGGTTTTATCCAATCATTAATAACTTGATTATTTTTAGATAATAGTATATAAAAAACCACTCATAAGAAATCCTATTAAAACTAAAAAAATATAGGTCTGTCTGTCATCTACACCAGAATAAATAGAGTTTTTCAAAAAAAAACATGCTAGTAGAGAAAGATTTCCAAACGATAAGAGATATAGGGCCAAAGAGAGAGCCAAAAAAGGATATTTCATGTATAATCCTCGAATTTTATCAATTCCAATGTGTTGATCAAATAATACAATGCATGCAAAAAAAAAATATATCCTATTGCGACTAAGTATTTATTTGATATTGTAGTACTAGTGTTTTTAAAAAAATTACTTTGAAATATATTAAAATATTTTTTTATTTTTTTAATACAATCAATTCAAAATTATAAAAAATACTATAAAATATATTTTTAGACAAACACATTACACTACCAAACAAGTGCTAGTCAAACGATAAACTTTCAGCTTCCATCTAATTTATTTATTTTTGTTGTTTTTGGTCTCAAATATACAAAACACGGACCGACCATTCAACAAAAAAGAAAGCCCCACTAAACTTGGAAATCCTTGTTTTTCATTCTTTACATATTAATGGTGGGGGATGCAATAATTTTATAGGTTTATTCGAGGGGTGAAATGTGTACCTCAAATGCACTAGAAAATATTAAAATTCAAGTTCTGCCAATAGAATTTTAAAGCAATCAGTATTCACCCCTTGACACAAGGGACATTGAAATTCTGGTGTCATCATCCACAGGAAATAGTGAACTAGCAGCAGTGATGCCACTGCGACTCTCAGAAAAATCATGATCCTTCACATGCTGGGGGGAAAAAATAATCTGTGCCCTGCTGGGTGCCATGAAATATGCGTTGACATGTTCATCATTTACCGATCTCATTGAGAAATGAACTCTACAAAACTTGCAGGATATACTTAGAACCCTAGTATAAAACCTTGTGTTAACCTTTGCAGAGGTCAAACATTTCCTTGCTTCAACCAATTAATGGTAGATTAATACTTCAATTAGATATCAATAAACACCTGTATTTCTCATAAGCAATGCTGCGAGAGAATCACATTCCTCACAGATCAGCTCTCAACTGGGAACAAATTAACAGTGACAAGCAACTCTCATTGCAATAATCTATGCTGAAATGGACAAGCGTGATATTTATTTTATTTTATTTTATTGTGAAAAAAAATACTATCCCATCCGTACTAAGGAAGGGAAGGATCAGAAGTTTGGATAATATTGTTTTACAAAATACTTGTGACAAGCACTAAAAGTCGGCAGCTGAAGAAGAAAACGATGCACCCCGTAAGACTCAACCGTAGCAAATTAATAGCTCAATTGCAACAATTTGGCATCTGGGAATCAAGAAAATCAGATAAGATGTTTAAACAAAGCGAGGGCTACAGAAAATGTTAATGAAGCCAGTATAAATGATTGGGGAAAAGGAAGAAAGGAACTAGGATACAGACAATAAACGAACGACAGCACGACAAGAGCTCGTGCAAGTAAAAATTGCTCAAGTAATGGCGTCACAAGGGCACAATCATGATGAAAACCCGATCCACAGGTAGATTAACAGTTTGAATAGAGAAGTCATGGATCACATATTTCCTCAAAAAAAAAAAAATGACAAGATTTTTCAAATGATCAAATCACATTAAATCATATCAGATCACACATATTTCAAATTGTCAGTGATCAGTACATTCCAAAATGAAATGCGTGCTCCTAACATCCCATGTGCTATGAAAAGAAATAAGTGCATGAGCTTAACAATAATTAAACACACCACAGAAGCATTCCAAGCAAATTTTCCCAGGTAAAACACCAACACTGATAGGATTGTAGCCTATTTCTCTGGTTCAATGAAGTTCAAAAATCTGCCACCAACCAAAGAAAAAATCTACTAACCTAACCCCACCACAGTACACATCTGGTTACAGCATCAAAACCATAAACAGCACTTCTACACTCTCACCCTGCAGTTTTCCCATGGTTTTGCTACCTGATTATACAGTTACATGTACAGAAAAACCAGAAACGTTTAACATCAAGCAAGAGGACAGAAGTGAGAAAGGCTTTTATTCACCACCCTTGATCTGGATGCAGACATGAAGATTGCAAAGAATAATTGTCACAAGACACGCCCTATGCACACAACATGCGCAGTCTAAAACCCTAATCTATCATTCACCTATGTTTCATTGATGCAAAGCATCTGCACAACAGCTCAAATCACAAACAGTAATCATAATTTTATCAGTCCACCGAATCAAGTACTTAACTTTTGTTGTTTCAGTTGATTTTCTTCCTTCTAAATACGGATAAGGTACAGGGACAGATTGAAGGACATGATCGAAACACGGGTAACAAGTAAACGAGGACCTTCCGTAATGCTAGCCAGACATAAAATACAGTGATTCTTCCGGTAAAATTAGTGATACGAACACTTGACTCGAGTGAAATTGACCAGTCTGCTTTTCGCAAAACAATAAAACAATTGTCATTCTATTCAGCAAGATATGTCAATTAAAAAACGTAGCACTCACAAGTATAGAATCCAAACGTTATTCAATAGCATTTCAGAATGAAAATATTCATAGGAACTGACAGCATAGATAAATAAAATGTATTTCAGAAAAAGCTACACAGCCAATGGATGGAAGAACAGAATTGATCATACCTCCGACATAATGGAACTTCACGATATGCTAGGAAAAAAATGCACACAGGTGGCCATATCAATGTTTGATTATTGAAAAACTATCAGAACGTGCATTCACTAATCTTTCAAACAAAAAGTGAGCACAAGGACATGTTTCAGTGCCAGTCATGCACACAGGCATAGTATTTCCATCAGCAATGTATATGAAGTGTAACATGAAAAAATCTTCATGGGACTGCCCTTGTTCCATACATGTTGCTGGTTTACAAAAGCGGCATGCAGTTTATAAAAAACACAACAACATTAAATATGGAAAGAAATGATCAAAACGATCTACACGACAAAATACATCCATTTATAAACTATGCTACGAGATCCAATGGGGGACAACATGTCTGGGCGGAAAGGAAAAAGGCCAAGCAAAGAATTAAATAGATACAAAACGCTTTATTTAATCCATATCAGTCAACATGTGCACGCAAGATTATAGCCAAAAGGATAAGTCATATATATCTGAAGCATCTCAAAAAATAAACTATCATTACAACCCAAACAGACATCCCGACAGTAATTATCCCGGTGGGCAGAAATGACACGACTAGCAGATTGACAGCACGAGAAAACCCACAGTTATATGAAATACTGTTTAAATATTCTTCTATGCTTGTATATTTCCTTAAAACTGGGCCAGTGAACAACACGAGGAGACAGTAATTCAATCAAGAGCACCGATTAAGTTTTGTTAGCAAGTTCAATTCACTAAACCACGGTTTAAGCACAAAAGAAGTGCATGAATGTTTCCTGAAACAAACGCAAACTTCAAAAGGTTGAAACTCAGAAATATGAAAGTTGGAAAAAGTTTCAATATTCTAATCGAGTAGGATGCATTTCAAATACAAGGATAACAGAAGTAGCAAATACACCATGTATTCATGTGTGCATGCGATTCAATGGTTGTCCGTATTACGAAAATGTTACATGAAGAGAAGTGGGCGGAAAAGGACATCCATGTAATGCTCTTTCTTGTTTGGCAATAAATGATGGTGACATAGCAACTACTTCTCATGCTAAAGTCTAAAGCAGCACAATAATGATGAATACCACATTTACTTGTAGTTGATGGAACCAAACCAACCCAATGGGAAGGAACTGGTGCAACAAAATGTTAGCACCGTAAAAGTACAAGATTGTGAGAAAACAAAGGGGGCTTGGTCATATATATATGGGGCAGTTTTAGAACAAATTAAGATCCTTTCTATTGTAAAGCATGACTGGCACAGTGAATCCAGGTAAGACAAATTGCTACACAAAAAAATTGAAGTTCATACCAGAACGCTTCTTGATGATGCATTTATACTTTACACTGTAGATCTCACCTTTGCCAAACAAAAACTTGTAACAAACCAAAAGAGAGGGACAGAAAGATAAAAAAGAAGGCTACAACTTCAAGAAAGCAAACAGATTTTTATTTTATTTTTTCATCACAAAGTTTAAGAACTAATATATCTGGTAGAACAGGATTTTTAGACTTTACTATCTTTTCTAAAATTTGATACAGGAATTGCTCCAATAGTGAGAAAATGCAGCTTCTTTGGCATATGATGACCCTCGAAATGCTATTACACAAGGCAAATAGAATTAAGAAGCAAGAATACTAAAACCCAGACGCTGGGATTTTCAAAGAGAGAGCATATGTTAATAAGATACAAATTAAGGAGCAACTTACCAAAACCCTATCGATAATAATTAATTAGTGGACATAAGAAAAGTTAGACAAGAATGTCACTCCTTGATAAACCTTGAAAGTGCCCTCAATTTATTGGATTGCCATAGCCCGAACCTCCGAGTAACCCTCCAGTGGAAGCACCATAAACATCTGAAGGATCGAGAATCGGGGAAGAAGAGGCCCCGTTTCTCCCTACGCCATTACCACCGCTACTGCTACCACCACCCAAATGCAGTTCAGATATATTAGGGAACCCATCTCTTGTTTCAACTCCTTGGTCATATAGAAACCCTTTGAAAACATGACCGCCAATCTTCACCACAGCCTGATACGCAAACTCATCTTCACCATCTTCCACTGCCGTCACTCTAACACACCTGAAGGTTGCTGGTGCAGTTACTTGCCCCGGTAGTCTCTCTTTAAAACCTGCATCAGAAAACATAATTCAACAAAAACCCTACTCAAAGTTTCACTTCTATATTAACAACCCTAAAATTTTCTCATGCTCATATAAAGCAAGGCAAGTAAAATAGAGAATGATAAACTGATAAACTCAAAACCTTGGTGACTAGAGCTCGTGTCGTAGCTCCTTGGAGTAGTATTAGAAGTGGAAGTATGAGAAGTTGTAGTTTGTGAGCTTATAAGTCTAGGTTTCTTGACACCAGAAGTAGACCCAGTAGAACCAGCACCGCCACCGCCACCTGCAGTTGCCATAAGCTGACGCTCTCTCCTCCTCGCAGCCGGTACCCACGTGCTCTTCACATGAGTAACACAATCAAAACCACGGCTTTTGCAACACGTCCTACACCTTCTATGGCTACAATCTTTCTTCGCTTGGTTTCCACAATCTTGACACGTGGTTGTAGCGGACGATGATGAATTCCCTCCAAGACTTCCACTTCCATTCCCAGCACTATTTCCACTTTGTAGTAGAAAATTCGCTGTTGAAGAATTGTTGTGATGATCAAGAATCGAAGGGGTGGTATTAGAAGCTTTCTTGATATATTGAGAGCCTTGGTTTTGCCAGAACTGATGAATTCCGCTAATCTTGTTTCGACCATTATTCAACAAATCTTGATCATCCATGTTTTGGGGCGCAAGACAAGGCCCCGCAGCAAGGAGTGGAATGACACCAACACCTACACCAACACCAAGGGCTGTGGCATTGGAAGCATTGATTGGATCTGCTGTTGAAAGATTGATTTGCTCATGATGCTGGTGGTGGTGGTTGAAGGAGGCAGCGGGAGCCACCACGAAGACATCGCGAAGGCCCACCATGCCCATGTCTGGAGAGATGCCGTAGTTGATGGGCCGAGCTGAGTTAGGCCATGTTGGACCGGATGTTTGGCCGCCGCCGGTGGGACCGGCATTGAAGCCGAGTGAGAGGTCGTCTGGACCAGCGGTACGGATACCAGAGGAGTTAGAGGTGGCCCAGTCAGCAAAGGCACCAGTGTCTGATAGTAGCTGCCTACTCCTTGTAGTAGCCACAACTGATAATTTTGTAAAATTTTATCAGATTGTAAAATATAAGAAAGACAGAATCTTTATATTTATAAGTATACAATACGAGTGTTTTTATGATAATTGTAGAAGAGAGAGAAGGGACGATAGATTTTTAGAAGAAGAAACTAAATCTAAGGATGTGTGTATGTAGGTGTTATGTGAGTGAAGTGGGGTCGAGAACTCTGAAATTGTATCAGAGAAAGAGAGATTTGTAGAGAGAGAACAAGAGTGGAAAGAAAGAGATCTTGTTTGTTGGGGTGGGCTTTGTTTCTTTTTTTCTTTTCTTTCACTAGGCAGGACTGGTTGCTGCTGGCCTGCTGCTGCTGCTGCTAGGCTCTGGGGTTTCTGTTGGTAATATAGAATAGAAATACTACGCTAAACACAACTGTCACTTTGGCTTTTGTGAGATTGTGAGAGCAAAAAAAAAAAAATAAGAAGTTGGGATTGAGAGGGAGAGATGACTGAGATTTCTCTGGAAGATGGGGGCAGTGAGACTGTGAGAGAGAGAGAGAAGTAGAAGAGACTGGTGAGAAGGAACAAAGACTCCCTCTTTGTTGTGTTGTATTTAGTAGTATTTGTTGTCTTGCCGACCTTCTATGTATCTATCTCTCTCTTCACGATCATCTTCTCCTTCGCTTCTTCTTCTTCTTCTTCACTCAGCTTTATCTTTCTTTCAAAATGGTTTCCTAGAAAGCGAAAAATGTGGTGGGTTCCTCTCCACCTCTCTTTCTGCTCTCTCGATACTATAGAGTTATTGAGATTATTATTGGAGAGGAGAGTGTGTGTGTGTGAGGGAGGGAGGGAGAGAGAGAGAGAGAGGAAAGGGTATAAAGACTTTTGTTCTCTAGTTTCTGTAATTTTATGAGGCTCTAAAGTCACATGACACCTTTCATTCACTTTGGGCAACTTCTTCTCTACCCATGTAGTGGTAGAAGTATTACTAGGCCATCCATTCTCCACTCTCTCCCACTGCGCGTGGATATGCTTCCACCATCGAATTTCGTGAGTGAGATTGAAGGAGGTGGAGAGCAGGATTCTAGTCCAGCGTTGACGATGGCACGAGGTAAATTTTAATTCATATGATCGATCCAATTGGGTGATAAGTGATTTGTTGTGAATTTTGCACCTGCGATTGAGCCATTTGTTTCGCGATAATTACAGTGATTTCTCCCGAAAAAATTCTAAGTAGTTTGTTTACAATGCTTATTAATAACACGTAATTAATATTTAGTATCTGGTAAGTTAAGGTGCTCAGTGTTTACAAATTTTATAACTTATTGTATTCATTGTCGAAGAGTGAATATCTTTGAATTGATAAAAGAAAAAAATGTCCCTAGAAAAAATATCCAGGCCCTTAGTTGAATTTATAAGTGTTAAGTCTAACAAATTATTAAATTCATATATAATTAGGCTTAGTATTTGATTTTGATTGAACCTATAAGAATTAAGTATGCTAAATCGCTACACTTATATGTTATTGAGCTCATTACTTATATGAATCTAGGAGAGTTCGCTGTAGCAGATCAATAAACTCATGTATAATTGGATTTAATGTTTAATTAAGCTCAAAAATATTAAATTATTATTTTATTTTTTATTTTTCTAAACAATAAATTATAATAAAGATAAAAAAAATATTTTTATCCATCTTACAATAAATTTTTTTGTGCTGCGGATGAGCTCAATACATGTGAATAAAAACAATTTGATTGACCGGCTGGGATTGTTCTAGGGTCCATCTGGTGCAGCAGAGGCGACGATTTTGACTCTGGTAATTATTGTGATTGTAGTTGTTGATGTAGAGGTGCCAACAAAAACATTAAAAGATTTCGAGGTGAAAACACTGTTCATAATATATATAATATAAACAGTGAAGATTTTAATTTTTTTTTAACATTCTCTTTTTTATTAGGATCTTTTTCTCCTTATTTGTATCATTCCTTTTTTTATTGAGTTTTTTTTATTATTATTGTATTTTAGTTTTGCAAAATTAATATTTGGTAAACTATGAAATCATATTTGGAATTATAAATATGCGATGCGATGCAATGCAAGATGTAAGAAAAAAATAACGAAAATACAATATAAAAGAAGAAAAAAAACACAATCCACTTTGTGTTATAATAATTACCCACAATGTTTTTTTTTCTGTCAATTGTTTTTTTTATTCACACTTTAATCATTTTACATTTAGTTAATTTAGTTATGAGTTTGATATTTTACTTTGATTGGCTTCATATAAAACTCTAGCTATGTTAAAAATAAATTTTAATATTGAGTTAATACTCGATTTGGTATAATAAAATTCAGTTTTATTAATTCGAGTAGTTAAAATTTTAGGGACCTTCTATCAAATTGAAATAAAGATTTAAATTATTTTCTTCTAGAAAATAATATCTTTATCTCAATTTTTCATTTTATTTTTATTGAAAACAATAAATTTATTATCATTTATTAATACATATAATTTTTTATTTATTTTATTGTACACAGGTGTAAACTTTTTAATTTACAATTAAATTTTTTATTGATGTTAGAAAAAACATTAATAAAGCATGCATACGTTTTTTTTCATCGGAAAAAAAAAGTTTTATCCTGCATGGTAGCACGTGAATCAAATTGGTTTGTATTATATATTATTAAAAGTGGTTCTGAAGAAAATAATATTCAAAAGCCCTTTGTAAAATTCAAGAGCTTCAATTTATAAATTTTCCATTTAATTAAAACAGCTTTCAAGACATCATTCAAGGTGACCAGAGAAAAGGCTAGCTCGAGCAGGGAAAACCCCTCTAAATTAGGTTTTGTTTGCTCAGGTTAGGTGGCTGCGATACACCGCTTGTGTTTGCTCCCTTTTTTCTTCTTTTTTTTTTATTAAAATTTGAGCACGTTATACTAGTTTAATTTCCTATACAATCATCGAGTTTATTTTCATGCCCAAATTAGATAGGTAGTTGCTGTTTCATGGTTTTCTCTACTTTTATTGTTATTTTTTTATTCGTTTTCTTTATAATCGAGAAAGGTTTGATTTATTATTTTAATGGTTTTATATGTTGTTTGTATGAGACTTTATGAGATTTAAAACTTATTAAATCAGATTTTTATCTACAGTGTAGATGCAATTTTAAGGTTTGTGAATTTTATTTTATTTTTACTATACGTTCACTTGGTAACTATGTCAAGTCATCTGCGTAATTATCCATAATGTAATTATGTTTCGTATATATTCTGACTTTCTATAAAGTTGTGATTGTAGCAGATTTGTGGTTTTAAGATTAAACATATAATGCGGTGAAGGTTTTATCTGGCTTGATGATGTTTCTACGCGAAAATGTTTTCTTGAAGCCATCACACTCATAGAGGTGATTTGAAACACTCAAACAAGAAGTTCAAGGTCCAACCAGACACTGAAAGCCCGACCCGACAAGCAATGTTATAGAGGTTAAAAAATCATCTCAACTTAATAGTATGAGCTGTCATGTGAGGTTTCAGGATATTATTTATACAATTCTCTATCACACATCCTCAAATAAAAGCTCTTTGTGTTTAATTTTAATAAATAGTCGAACTCATGATTTCTTGAATTTTAATATTATATCAAGTAATTAGTTTAATTTAATAATTTAAATTATTATGTGAAATTTTATAACATGATTTATATAATTTTTTAATTATGAAAACTGATATGACCGAACCAGGTCTAGAACAAGATCTGATTTCGACAAGATATTTGACTCAGGGAGAGCCGGCAGGAATCAATGAAATACTGAGCACCGGGAAAATGACTATCAGCTGACAAAGATGGCTCCTCCTCCGTATGTGATTGGTGGTAGTTAATATAGATCCATATGTTACGCATTGTTTTACAATATAAAATTTTAAATTAAGTTGATTTTTTTTATATGAAATGGAAATTTTAATTATTATATAGTGAGTTCGAGTTACACCACTTTTAAAGTGTGTTAATTGTATGAGTTTATTATCAAAACATACATGATAATTTAAGTTTTTTTTATTAAGATGCTGAAAATCATGTTATTATTGATAATTAAATCAATAGAGTCAGGATCAGCCACTTTCCAAGGTTTAGGTTTGTACTCTGCCCTCTTCAATGTCAGATAGATCAACGACTTCTATTTGCTGAGAGGGCTTGGCGAGGGCCAGGTTGAACCTCTCTCGGTTTCAGGTTTGTTGATTTGATTTATTTGACTTTTCTTGTGTCAGGGACAAATGCTGGGATTATTCTTAATCCCGTTAATCTAAAACAAAAATCTTTGTCTGATAATAATTTATTTAATATATAATTTATATTATTTTTTAATAAATTTATCATACCAATATTATATATTTCAAATAAAAAGTTTTTAGTTTAAAACTTCCACCCCCATCCTATACTCTTTCAAGTCCACACTATCTTGTAGTTAATTTTATCAGTTAAAATAAGATGGTAAAATTTGAATTCGTGATCACTTTATCAATCAAATTTTAATATCATGTCAAATAACCTTTTTAGTAAGAACAATCTCAACTTAAAAGGTTATTTGACATGATATTAAAATTT
>Ga0307517_10012956_pt1 | contig 11380 bp, 5 predicted proteins | sample 23_EM_MG_FD_194515 | JGI IMG/M metagenome (GOLD analysis project Ga0307517, IMG submission 194515) | Populus trichocarpa ectomycorrhiza microbial communities from riparian zone in the Pacific Northwest, United States - 23_EM | ecosystem: Host-associated > Plants > Roots > Unclassified | place... | reverse complement strand
GTTGACATTGTTATGTGTACATATTGTTTTCTTCATGAATTCCCTAGCAGATTTTTTTCTCACCATGAGAAATTTGGGGCTTAACACTTGTTCCATCAAGGTGTGAATGCTAAAACGAGTTCACGAGAAACAGAGTTAAATATGGCATCTGGATTGAATGCGTCAAATTCTAATTCAACCGACCAATTCTAAGGTTGGCAGAGAAGGGTTCCTGATGGAGATTTTTAGCATCTTTTCTTGTGCGAAAGGAAACCAAGGCTGCCAACTCCACTCTCTTTCCCACTGCGTTACTTTTTTTTTTTCCCTCCCTTCCAGGAATACAACAAGGGCATCAATTCCGTGAAAAAGTCGCCAAAATTTTTAATCTTCAGTTTTTGTACATTTCTATCGAAATCATCATGCTTTTAGGCAAAAAAAATTATCTCATTATACTTCGAACGAGAATCATTCTAATTTCACAAAAAAAGACACTTTACAGGGAATCAAGAGCAAATCTAAAGGAGTCCATGAAAATACTGTTTATACACACACAAGTCATTATGGATTTGCACTGGTTTTTTGATCCTCGGATTTTTTAGTATTTAAATTATTTTTTTCATGTAGTCCTTCGATATTAATCCTTTGACAGTATTCCCGTTCACTCTTAAGAAACTGTTTGTCGGGCTTTTAGCAATGGAAAGCACTGTTATGCAGGCAATTCACGAAGAAGAGGCTGTAGCAGCATGGACTTACCTCAGTTCTGTCCGAGCAAGTTATCCATCATATCTTGTCCTTATTACCAACAAAGGAAGCTGCAAGGACATAATTCTCGCTAAGGAGATGAGAGGCTATCTGGCTAATTACTTTTCCCCTTCTTCTCGTCCATGAAATATTGTTTGATGATCGATGACGATATTAAAATAGGTTACAAAGATAAATTTTCGTCGTCATATTGAAAGAATTTGACAGCCCTCACTCTTGGATGCAGCACAAAAACCCTTGGCGACAGCTCTTTTATTATATTATATTACACTTAGAAAAAAAAAACTAAAAAACTAAAACTCATAATGGTTTTACTGTTTCAATTCTGGATGCAACACACTGATTCATTTGATTGTGGATTGTTACAATGTGGAGGAAATGAACACTTTATGGTTTTTAATATTGATGATTTTTCTAAATACAATTATGTTTATTTAATAAAAGATAAAAGTGATGAGTTTGAGAGATTTAAAGAATTTTTTTAATAAAATTGAAAATAAACTCAATACTAAAATTAAAAGAGTTAGAGGTGATAGAAACCGTGAAAATGAATCTTAATAATTTATTAAACCCATATGTTAATTTAAACATTTAAATTATGAAAGGATTATAAATATTTAGGGATGTTTAGTCTATTTGAGATTTTAAAATACCTAAACTAGATATCATAGTTGTGACACTTGTGTTTTTTTAATTTGGGTTATGCATTCCACAATATATATATAAAACCTATAAACATTGAAAACAATGAGATTATTTAGTGAGATAATTTTAATTAGTCGTAATTTAAGAATTGACAAAATAGATGTTAAAACTATGTCTCTAAAAGAAGAAATTTATATGAATCAACATGAAGGCAATATAAAACATGGCCAAGAAACCAAAGTGTGCAAACTTACTATATCCCTATATAGCTTAAAAAAAAACTCTTAAACACTAGCTAACTGAAAAATTTTACCCTTACATGATTAATAATGTCTACAAGACAAATGAATGTGACAATTAGTGCATTTATTATAAGACTCTGAAAAATATTAAGGAAACATAAGTTTATTGATTCCAAGCATGTAGTTACTTTTTGTGATTCTAATATCCATTTATTTCCTGTTGAGAAAGATGATGACTTGATTGGTAAAAAAAGGGTGTTCTAATTTGATTGGCAAGCTGGAATATTTACCAAGTTTACTATAGTAAGCTAGGTAAATAGCATTGATATGCCATTGAGAGATGAATGAAATACTTGCTTGCTTTTTAGAAGTTAATCTTCTTAAATAATAACTTGTGGAATTTAAGACACAAACTCAATCAAAAAATTCAATTCTCAATCACTTTAATATTGAAGAATAAAATAAAAAAAATCAATTTAAAAAACTTGTTAAAGCAGAAAAATAACAATAAAAAAAATGGAGACTAAGCCCAATAGGAAAAAAAAAAATAAAGGAGGATGAAACCACAAAAAAAGTCAATTTTATAAATCATTCTAAATAAATAATAATAATAAAAAGAATGAAGACCAAATATGAGAGATGAAAAAAATTAAAGGAGGATGAAATTGAAAATAATTCCCAATTTGAAATAATTGTTTCAAATAAAAAAATTATAATTAAAAGATCTTGGACTTAATCTAAAAGGAAAATAAAATGAAGAGATGTTGTAAATTTTTTTTAGCGGCACAACGGAAATTGAGGTGAAGGAGAAAGAAATGAAGAAAAAAAAATCAAATCAGGGCCAAACTAAACTAAATCATCATGCACACACCGTCTAGAAAGGACGAGGACACTAAGAGGAATCAAATGACATGGATGAAGAACGGTTTCGACCACTAGAGTTAGCTGAATATGTTGCCCGAAGGTGACCTTTTCATTTATTTTATTTTATTTATCAAATTACCACATTTCCTCCAAGATTAAATAATTATTACAAAAAACCTTTATAAAATTACATAAAAACCAGTGAAGCCATGCTAAAAGAATTTTGATTTCAAGAGAAATTGAGTCATTATATTGTTCTTTAATATTAGAGAATAATATAAATTATATCTTAGAACCTCACCTAACAGCTTAAGTTTTTGGGTTGAGATGATTATTTGACATGGTATCAAAGTCTTAATGACCAAGTGGTCACGAGTTTGAATCTCACCATCTCCATTTATTTGATAAAAAATTAAGCACTACCTGGGCCTGTACAAGTTTCAAGTTCAAATGGCTTTCACTTGAGGAGATGTGTTAAAAAATAATATAAATCATATCTTGGAACCTCACCTAATAGCTTAATCTTTTAGGTTGAGATGATTATTTGAGATTTAAATAGTGAAAAACCAAAAAATTCCTAGACCATAATGAAAAAACCAAATACCATTTAATAATTTTGAAATGGAAAATATATTTTACCCCAAGGCCAGTGAAACCATTTTTTCCTTGATGGACAAAGGCGTAACTTTACTGTTTCAATTTACAGCGAATCACGTGTTTGCTACATAGTTTTACCATACAGATTAGGGTTTTTTTTTTTTAATTCACCGTAGATCACATATATCGATTGGCTATGGTGCCGATCAAGCTAGCAGGCTTTGATGGGTGACGTGTTGCTGAGGTGCCATATAAAAGGCTTTTCTTTTAGCTTACGTGAAACCTGACAAACCAACATGCAATTCTCTTTGTGTTTCAACGTTAATTATTCACGTTTCAAACCCAAGATTTTGAGGGCAAAGTCTTGGAAGTCACGTTGGCCAAAATTCCAGACACGCAGTGGCCTTCAAATTAGATTAATGGCAACGTACGACTTGGACTTTGAGATTGTCTTCGTTCTCAGTTTTCCACAATTTCGAAGAATTCTCGCAAGGATATCTGATTAAGGATTCATGGGGCGGGCGGACCTAGCTTAAGCTGCAGGTGCCATGAAACCTCCAAACCTCACAAGATTCTCTACCCTTTAGTTTAATACATCTTGCCATGGCATTAATCCCCAAATCATCTCAGTCAACCCATGCCCCCCAACCTAGAAATTCTAGTTCCCACCCATGTATGATTATTATATATAAACACATACACACACCTATGTTCTCATCGAATGTGCTTTGTATTACAAGAACAATGGCTTCTAAGAAATTTTTGTGTTTTTGGAATGCTTTCTTGATTGTTATACTTCTTTTCTCTTCTGCAATGGGATCAAGGGATCTGTCAGAGATTGCCAGGCCTCGTATGATTCGTAAGTCGCACCTGCGCGCCTTCTTAATTTCTTGGTTCTTCAGAATGTTGCGAGTTTTTAATTCTATAATAGAAGCTAAATCGAAAGATGAGTTTATTTGAACATCTTGCATCTTCATAACAAATCTGAATAGAGATATTTAATTAGCTTAATCATCAAAGAAAAAGAAAAGAAAAGGGATATTTAGCTAATTACCTTCTAAAAGAGGACCAGAGAAAATCTTTTCTTTTTATAAGGATTAATTCTGATTGCATATGAGGGAGGTCACTTAATTCATATGATTCCAACAGTGTGCTTAGGTTATTCATACGGCATTTAAGCCCAGATGACTCTATGTAATCTACTTCCACATATTAGGGCTAACTAAATTTCTTAAGTGCCCGAAGGCATAAACGCAAGCATGCCAGTACCATATATTATCTCTGTTACAAACTCTTCTTTTGCCTTACTTACTCCATTGTTATTTGTTTGAAAAATAAATTATGTATCTCTGAGTTCCTAAAAGGAAATAAACTATGTTATGGCATAATTAATTTCTCTGTGTTCATGCAGTTGAGAAGGCTAGTAGAACTCAAAGGGGTCTTCCACGGGACGGCAATTATTTGGTTGATCCTCCACCGGCTCATTAGCTGAATTTCATGACATCTTTTATTGCGTACAAAATAACGCAAATATTTAATGGTTTAATATTGTAATATATGCATCTACAGTCAACAAATTTCTGTACGCATTAGTAAGCGTTGCTACCTTGCTATCCTGATTTTTGCCTCGCGTTATGGTGAAGGGTTGAGGCTGATATCAAAAGTTCCTGCTGCTGAAAGTTACTGTTACGTTTAGTTGTACCTTCGATTAATTTGTACTCATTTTGGATAGCTTTAGTACATCTTCTTGTAGCTGGCAAGAGAGAAATAAAGGAGACGAAGATAAAAAGTATCTTTTATTTTATTATGAAGAGTTTCAAAAGATTTCTGTAATTCCATATAAGATTTATCACTGAAAATATTGATATGCGTGAGAACACTTTACATGCCAACTTCTTAGATATTAACCTTCATATTCTCAATCGATACTAGCTTATCAAGAAAATGAAAAAAACAAGAATGCCACCGTATATTAATAACGACAGCCGCCGATAGCAGCGGCACCATCAACAATCTGCGCTAGCAAAGACACCATCAATAGCCATCAGCAACACCACCACCACCGACCTCCTCCCCCTTGGATCCTCACAGCACTGCTCTCCTACCATCAAATTTAATACTCTCTCCTAAGAAACCCCATGAATGAAAATCCAAAACACAAACAAATTAGGTGGTCTCTCTCTCTCACTCGTATTGTTGCAAGAGCAAAATAGAAGAAAATAAAATAAAATTTTACAAATAATAGAGGCTGAGTCTTGCCACTTTGAACATATTAGTTGAGATTGGAAATTTGGTAATGGTCTTTTTTGCTAGCTATTCACTCAACTCTTACAGTGAAAAAGATAGCTTTTATGATTGTGGTCTGAAAAAATAAGTTTAGAAAAATCACTTTTAATTGTGGTTGTTTTGATTAAAATACGTGTTTGGTTATAATTGTAGTTGAAATTATTATTCAATAAAAAACATGTCCATGATATTTGGGTAAAACAATGATTGAAATTGATGTTGGTAATAAAATGATCTAAAAGAATATGTATTAATTTTTTATTTTGTAATTATATTAATGTACATTTCATTATTAATACATTGTAAGAACAACCATGCGAATTACAATACTACTAATTTTATTGTCCCATTAAACTTACTACAATGCCATCTCGAACATAATTTGTATAGGAAGGCCTCTAGTTTTTGTGGGGTTGTGAACATGGAACCACATCAATTAGAAAAATTCCCAGCAATAAAATCAAAATAAGAATCAAATTATGTAAATAATTGTTGAGAATTAAAACATATGTATATATATTTTTTTATAATTTACCAATACAGAAACTTGAGTCTCGTCAAATTTTTAACTTACATAAAAACTACCCAACATTGATTTTTTGATTAGTTCAAAGGAGAGTGAGATTATTTTGATCTTGTGGTTAGCAAATTCAATGATAATAAAATTCAATTCAATAAAAAGCAAAGGAGAAGTGTAGCAAATAGGTGGTGGTCCAGTGAGAAGAGCTTGGGACTAAGAGGTTTGCTCCCTCTGTGGTCTCAGGTTCGAACCCTGTGGTTGCTCATATGATGGCCACTGGAGGTTTACATGGTCGTTAACTTCAGGGTCCGTGGGATTAGTTGAGGTGCGCGCAAGCTTGCCCGGACACCCACGTTAAACTAAAAAAATAAAAATTAAAGCATGTTGAAGTAGCTTTGGAAATAAAAATTATGTTATATTTTGTAATTAAATAAGATAAAATTATGGTTAGATAGAAAAGCAGATGGTAAAATATAGCCAATGAGGCTCAAAATCAAATTGAAAAGAAAGAGGGAACGTCAGTTTGAGAAATTCAAAGAAAAGGAAAGGACAAAACGATAATTAAAAGATTAAGTTTAGTTAAATATTCAAATCAAAGAAGATGAAAATTAAATCCATACCTTATCTCAACTCCAATCAATTAAATCGAAGCTCTAAATTAATATTATCACTCTCATTGTATATGCTTCACTACAATCTTAATTCCCCCTCAAATTACATGATGATCTGCAATTTATATTTATATATTTATACAGCTATTTTCATCCCTTCTTTACTGCTTTTCTTAGAATAGTAATTAGTATTCTTATGGAAAAAAAAAACCCTTAAATATCTATATATCACTAATATTCTATAGAGCCACTGAACTTGCATTTGTTTTTATACAATGTAATTATCACCTCCTCATATGCTAAGTCTTAAATAAATAAAGAATATATATGTGAAACCTGCGCGCGTCTATTTGTATTTATTACAAGCTAGTTGTTATCTCTCACAAGTTGAGCACTTATAACCTGTTTGGGTGTGCAACTTGGCATTGAATTTGTCAAACAAATAAAGAATATTTTTAACTACATGCTAGGTACAGCCTCTGAAGTCCTTCTAAGTGGCATTAATCAATTTTTGGATGGCCACATAGTTGGCGACTTGGCATTGAATTTGTCAAATGGGTTGGCTGGTCAAACTCTTTGTCGCAAGCCCTCTAAGATTCAGGGCTGCTACTTGATAAAGGCGAGGAGCTGAACACAGCAGCCTTTGTTACAATGGCCCGAGGAAGTTTTGTTTCTCTAGCAATTTTAATTGACTGGATAGTATTGTTGCTATTTTGCTGCAAAGCAAGTTTAGCTTCAAATGCAGCAGAAGCCGAGGCCTTGCTCAGATGGAAAGATAGTCTTGGAAACCAATCCATTCTCCAGTCGTGGGTCGCCCCAGCAAATGCCAATTCAAGTACCCCAAGTCCATGCCAGTGGCGTGGAATAACTTGTGATGACGCGGGAAATGTAACTCAAATAAATCTTCCGAACGTGGGCTTGACAGGTACCCTGCAATACTTAGATTTCTCTTCTTTAACAAATCTTCTTCGACTTGATCTTAGAGAAAATCAACTTACAGGAACCATTCCATCTAGCATTGGAACTCTTTACAAACTCCAATATCTTGATCTTGCCACAAATTTTCTTTATGGTACTCTACCTCTTTCTCTTGCTAATCTTACTCAGGCTTATGAGCTTGACTTTTCTCGAAACAACATAACTGGCATAATAGACCCACGGTTATTCCCTGATGGGTCAGCCGCGAACAAAACTGGCCTTGTTAGCCTAAAAAATTTCCTCCTTCAAACTACTGGGCTTGGAGGTCGAATTCCTGAAGAAATAGGAAATTGTAAATTTCTGTCCCTTCTAGCTCTAGATGAGAATCGTTTTCACGGACCTATCCCTTCATCTTTAGGTAACTCGAGTGAGTTGACCGTTCTACGGCTTTCCAACAATCTTCTTTCAGGAAACATCCCACCAAATATAGGTACTTTGAGCAAGTTAACTGACTTGCGCTTGCTCACGAACCAATTGTCTGGTTTCGTGCCTGCAGAATTAGGCAACCTTTCATCATTAACTGTTCTACACCTGGCCGAGAATAACTTCACAGGCCATTTGCCGCAGCAAGTGTGCCAAGGTGGAAAGCTTGTCAACTTCAGCGCCGCCTTTAACAATTTCTCTGGTCCAATCCCGGCAAGCCTAAAAAATTGCCACACCTTATATAGAGTTAGGCTTGAACACAACCAACTGTCGGGGTTTCTAGAACAAGATTTTGGAGTGTATCCAAACCTCACTTATATTGACCTAAGTTTCAACAGGGTAAGAGGCGAGCTGTCACCCAAATGGGGAGAGTGCAAGAAACTGACTGTTCTGAGAGTCGCTGGAAATTTGCTTGGTGGTAAAATCCCTGATGAGGTTGTTCTGCTAAACCAACTAAGAGTGATTGACCTCTCTTCAAATCAAATTTTTGGAGAGTTGCCAGCACAACTTGGAAAATTGTCCAACCTGTTGGTTCTAAATCTGAAAGATAACATGCTTTCAGGACAGGTGCCAGTGGGAATTGACGGCCTGTCCAGCTTGGAGAATCTAGACCTCTCTTTGAACATGCTAAGCGGGCCAATTCCATATCAAATTGGAGAATGCTCTAAACTTCGATTTTTAAGCTTGGGCAGGAATAGGTTAAATGGGACAATCCCCTATCAAATCGGAAATCTTGTAGGTTTACACGACTTGCTAGATTTGGGCTATAATTTGCTTTCTGGAGGGATACCCTCTCAGCTCGCAAAGCTTACAAGTTTGGCGCAGCTGAACTTGTCCCACAATAATCTCAGTGGTTCAATTCCTGCATCTCTCAGCAACATGTTGAGCTTGGTTGCTGTCAACTTTTCATACAACAATTTAGAAGGTCCACTTCCTGATAGCAGCATCTTTCATTTAGTTGAGCCGAATTCATATAGTAACAATAGAGACTTGTGTGGTGAAGTTCAGGGTTTGAGACGCTGCACCATTAGAGCCAATGAAAAGGGTGGGGGGGATAAAAAAAGCAAACTTGTTATTATTGTTGCTTCGATAACAAGTGCCTTGTTTCTTTTACTCGCATTGGTTGGTATTATTGCATTTCTCCACCATCGGAACTCCAGAAATGTCTCAGCACGTGAAAGCAGATCAAGGAGGGAAATTCCCTTACCAATATGGTTTTTTAAAGGGAAAATTGCGTACGGAGATATCATTGAAGCTACAAAGAACTTTGATGACAAGTACTGCATTGGGGAGGGAGGAACCGGAAAGGTTTATAAAGCAGAAATGTCAGATGGTCAAGTGTTTGCAGTGAAAAGGCTGAATTATCTGGTTCAAGACGAAGAGATTGAGACTACAAAAAGCTTTAGCAATGAGGTTGAAGCTTTAACAGAATTACGCCATCGCAACATAGTGAAACTCCATGGATTTTGTTCTCAAGGAAGGCACGCATTCTTGATTTATGAATTTTTGGAGAGGGGTAGTTTGGCTGGCATGCTAAGCGATGAAGAAGGAGCCAGGGAGTTGGATTGGGGAAAAAGGATAGCGGTTGTTAAGGGCATAGCTCATGCTTTATCTTATATGCATCATGATTGTGTTCCACCTATAGTTCATCGAGACATATCAAGCAATAATGTCTTACTGAACTCTGAACTTGAGGCTCATGTTTCTGATTTTGGCACGGCAAGGTTTCTGAAGCCTGAGTCATCAAATTGGACAGCAATTGCAGGCACCTATGGATATATTGCTCCAGGTGAGAAAAGAAATATATTTTTATTGTCTTTGGCTGTAATTACGTTTGTTAGCAAACATAGTGCTAAAATTTTTCATGGTCCTCTATTGACTGTTGCAGAGCTTGCTTACACAATGGAAGTGAATGAGAAATCCGATGTTTATAGCTTTGGGGTGTTGGCATTCGAAGTTCTGATGGGAAAGCATCCAGGGGAACTCATTTCCTATCTACATTCATCTGCTAATCAAGAAATCCACTTCGAAGATGCGTCAGATCCCCGTCTCTCACCACCTGCAGAACGAAAAGCTGTTGATCTATTGTCCTGTATCATAACTCTTGCTCGTTTATGTGTATGTGTTGACCCTCAATCTCGACCAACCATGCGAACTGTGTCTCAGCAGCTCGAAATGAAGGCTGCTGGTTCCGAATAATTAGTCTGCCTGTCGATCGGCATGCTTACGCAGATCCATGTTTAATGTCTTTTGTTTTTTCAAGAAGACTCCTTCAAATAATAATAAATATATATATTTTCAGATCGCGGTCAGGGTTGATGGGTCAATAGATTTGCTGTTGAGATGGGTTTTATGACGATATTTATCGTTTATCATAACTCCCCCGTATTTGAATTTATTAATCATAACCTTTTCTAAGGAGTAGAAATATTGCCAAAATAATTATTCTAAGGAGACCATTTCCCGGTAAAAGCCAAACTTAACGCATGCCATCCTATTACTCATGAGCATATCATCGGTGGGAGTCTGCAATTTTTTCCGAGGAGTAGAAATATTGCCAAAATAATTATATCCTCAGGAGACCATTTTTCTGTGTGTATTAAATGGCGATTTTTGTAAGGGCTCACCGGTTCAGAGGTGGACCAATTGTTTTCCTTTTTATTTTGAAGCCGGTTGGTTTTGCTCATTGTGAGCTGTTCTTTGTTGCCACTAACCATGAAACAAGGCATATATACTGCACACCGTTGAGGTTATCCCAATGGCATGTTACTAAATTTAACCCTAGTTAGCTTCATTTTTTATTTTATTTTTAACTTTGATCTTTTTTTGTTAGGTTTTCTTTTGAAAATCTATTTTTTTTTAATCTCAATCTTACATCACGGATAGCTAGTTAGTCAAGTTAATCTTAGTTAACTCGGGTTTTTTTCTTTAATTTTTTTTTATTTTATAATTTGTTATTAAACTATTGGGTTTTGAGCTTCAACAAAAAAATCTATTTTTTTCTATAGGAGTTATTTATATTTCATATATCGAGTGGGATATTAATAAAATTAACACAAATTTATTAAAATCATTATAACCTTGCTTGTTTTATATATATATTAGAAAACATTTGACCTCCATGTGGCGTGCTTGTAACTAAGCTAGAAGTAGACGCAAAACCCATCCTACATTCTAAAGGGTCTGTGCACACTTCATTTTGATAATGTGTACCAAAATTATCATATATTATTAAAAAAAAATATTAATTTCTTTATTTTTTTAATATCTTTAATCATAACTCATTTTACTTTTATTTTTTTAATCCAACCGTGCTCTCTTATTTATATTCAAATAAAGAATGACATTGAAAATTAATCTAAGAACAAATGAGATGACAATTACTTTTAAATTTTTAAATTTTGTGGAAATTAAAATGTTTGGGATAAAAGGAGCATATATATATATATATATAAATAATGTTGTGTATGGGC
>Ga0307517_10012955_pt1 | contig 11380 bp, 12 predicted proteins | sample 23_EM_MG_FD_194515 | JGI IMG/M metagenome (GOLD analysis project Ga0307517, IMG submission 194515) | Populus trichocarpa ectomycorrhiza microbial communities from riparian zone in the Pacific Northwest, United States - 23_EM | ecosystem: Host-associated > Plants > Roots > Unclassified | place... | reverse complement strand
AGATGCCAATCCTGCTTCTGGCATTGCTTCCAGTACCGCCAAAGTTCACTGGCGAATCAGCCCGTGCCAACGAAGCCCAGCGGCAGACCAACGCGGATGTCCTGCGGGCTGTCTTCGATCTTGTCCAGGCACCATTACAGCAGGTTGCCCGAGAAGGAACGGTAATGGATTGTGCAGACGGCAAAACATGCCTTTGTTTTCCCATTTTGTAGGCCTGGATCGCGGATCATGCTGCGCATGCAGCCTTGCAAGGAATAGGCAGCAAGTCATGCCCAAAGTGTGAGGTCCCGTGCGAGGAGCTCGGTGGGGATCCGCGGCGGATGTATGAGACCCGCGACTACATGCTATATACAGAGAAAGCATTGAGGCATGAGCCGGCAGAAGCGGCCGGCATTGCAGAATACTTTCAGCAGTTGGGCATGAAAATAGGAAACAATGTATTCACCGGACTCGACAGAGTAAGCCGCGTGGACCTACACAAGCCGGACCTCTTGAACAACATCTACCTTGCCTTATTCAAACATATGATGGAATGGGTGGAACGTTTCCTGAAAAAGCATAAACGGCAGCAGGCATTCGACGATGCTTGGAAAGAAATTCCTCCTTACCCCGGATTCAGCGTACCGAAAAAGGCCTATTGCGAAATGACACAATGTCAAGGAAAGGAGATGCGCAATCTCGGCCATTGTATTTCAGCCGTATTGGCGTCCGCATTGCGAAATCCGGACAGTTCTCAGTATCAGGATTTCAAGAGCGCTTTGAAGTGTGTTAGCGCGCTGGTGGACTTCACTCTCATGGCTCAATATTGCAGTCATACACCAGACACACTTTCCTACATGGAAAGCTACCTGCAGACATTCCACCAGACAAAGGCCATTTTTCTTGAGTTCCGTACCTCGAAGGCTACCCGCGCTCAAGCAAATCGCCAGGATCGGGAGCTAAGGGAACTAATGGCAGATCAGGGTGCTAAAGAAGTCCGCCATAGAACCGTCACTAATCGCCGTCGGCTGGCTGATGAAGAGAGGGTTGAAAGGTCTGATCGGCTGGCAGAGTTGATACGGCGTGAGAACCACTTCAACTTCATCAAGATGCACTACCTGAGTCACTCTGCCTCCCACGTACGGTGTTTTGGATCCATATTGATGTATTCAACCGAGATCAGTGAACTAGCACATAAGGATCAGATTAAAGATGGCTACAGAAGGTCAAACAAGAAGGAAGCCGCCCGACAGATCTTGTCGCACTATGGCCGCCAGCACGCTCGAGGAATAAGGTTGCAGACAATAGAGGCACGTTCGAAAGTTGAAGGTGTGATCGTGGTAGAAGATAGTGGGATGGAAATGACGACTGTTCCAAGTCGCAGCACCCCTCGCCGGGTGCTTAAAGGCCGTATGAAGAACACCAGCACGCTGACTGAATTATGCATAGCCCTCGATATCCATTATTCCAACATGATGGAGGAGATACTGCATTTTATCATGCAGTCCGCGGCGGATGACCGGCGGTTGCCTGCGGACCCCGCCGAACTCGGGTTACTTCCTGTAGAAGGATTTGCTCAGCTTGAAATCCCTGTGCCCGACTTGCAGGAAACTGACAGGTTCCAGATCCACCGGGCCCGTTGCACTGGAACAAGGGCATTCTGCAACGGTGGCTCTAGAAACGATTGGGTGTGGGTCCAGACTGGTGGGGAAGCGAACTATGGAGATTTACGGGGACGCAGGGTGGCTCGGTTGCTAGCACTTTTCAAGATAAGAAATATTCTAAGTGAGGCCGCAGCGGTCCATCGCCTGGCATTAGTTCGCATACTCGATCCGATCAATGGTGGCAGATTTCACATACCGAGCGGACATATTCGAGTCAGCAACTGGATCAATGGTCGAGACATGCGAATAGTCAGTATAGGGGCACTGATTGGACAGGCGCAGGTAATTCCTAGGGGTGAGAAGCAATGGATAGTGAATCACAGGATTGATCTGAGGACGTTTAATGAAATATATTAATTTATTCTATCCAATTATGTACAGTATTTATTCGGCTGAGTTGAAACTGGGGACTTAAAGTGGCAGCTCGCGTATTGAGTGTCCGGCTTCAACTTGGCTGGGGGAGTACTACACGATCCGGGGGCATTTAAGGCAATGTTCTAAATAGGTTGAATAGTTCTGCATGAATATACGGCCAAGTTGAAGCCGTACACTTAAGGTGGCAGTGCCCATATTCAGTGTCCGGCTTCAACTTGGCCGGGGGAGTACTACATGATCCGCGGGCATTTAAGAGAATGTTTTAAATAGGTTGAATTGTGCTGCATGAATATACGGCCAAGTTGAAGCCATAAGCTTAAGGTGGCAGTGCCCATATTCAGTGTCCGGCGTCAACTCGGCCAGGGGAGTACTACACGATCGGTGGGCCTTTAAGGCAATGTTTTAAATAGGTTGAATTGTTCCACACGAATATCCGGCCGGGTTGAAGCTGGACACTTAAGATGGCGGTTCCCATATTGAGTGTCCAGCATCAACTCGGCCGCGGGAGTCATACATGATTCGCGGGTATTGAAGGGAATGTTTTAAATGGGATGAATTGTTCCGTATGAATATACGGCCAAGTTGAAGCTGTACACTTATAGAGGCAGTGCCCATATTGAGTGTCCAGCTTCCACGCGGCCGCAGGAATACTACATGATCCGTGGGGGTTTAAGGGAATGTTTTAAATAAATTGAATTGAATAGGCGGCCAAGTTGAACCCGGCGACTTAAGGGAGAGATTCCCGTAGAAAGTGTCCGGCTTCAACACGGCTGCCTGAGTTCTGCGGATGATTAATGCGAAACTATGCTCTCCTGTGGGAAGGGAAGCCAACCAAAGTAGGGAGTCTGCATGGCGGCCGCGCCGGGCGTCTTGTGAACAGTAAGGGAATTATAGAAATGACAGTAGGGTGCAGACTAAGAAAAAAGCGACATAGGATGGCAGCGGACGGAAGCGGATGGAAGCGGACAGATCTAGGTCGCCAGAGGTGTGAGGGTAGCAGAGATGGTGACCGGACACGCGCAACCGCAAGGAGTAGGCAGGAGGCCCGTAGATGACAGGATAAGGGGGCGGATACAAGGGGGAGGCACGAGGAGGGGGTGGGGCCGCAACTAGCGCGTCGGACGCTGTGGAGGGAAAGTGGGGCGTCCGGGTGCACTAGACGCAAGAAATGAAAGGCAAAGAAGGCAAGGGAGATCCGGGAGGACCAGACGCAAAGAGCGGACGCTATTCGTCCAGAAGCGGGCTCTCTCCGTCCGGAGAAAAAGCTTTTTTGCTGATAAAGTTGGCTGATTCGATCCCATGGTGTTGGGTATGACGTCGCGCCTTCGCCGGCTCAGATTGCCCACTCGTGGAGTTGGCTGACTCGACCCCATGGAGTCGGGTATGATGTCGCACCTGCGCCCGTTAAGATTGCCTACCTGGGGTGCTGGCTGACTGCTGGAATTCGGATGCATGTGGGATATAGGATGGGTAGTGAATGTTGGTAAAGATTGGAGTCCATCTGATAATTGGATGTGTTGAGTTTGGTGGAAGCGAGGAGTGAGTATTTTCCTTTCATCGAAGAGGACGCGTTAGGTCATATACGTGTACGCTAGGATTTAGGGGTGTGGTAGGCTCACTTACTATGACTCGGTATGCAAGGGAGGGACGGGCCTACACAAAGGGGTTTAAACTTTCAATACGATATCCGCGGTTCAGGAATTAGGACTCACAGGTCTATTGTGAGAAATAATAGACGAAATGAGGGTGTCGCTAACGTCGCCGGATATGTAAAATCTAGCTGCAAGCAGTATCGGTTAGCGACGAGGGCTGTTCCCAAGACACTCACCACGCTAAAAGAGGATTAGGATCTACTCTGATCTTCCAGCGTCGAATCATCACCACCAATCGAAACTGTATTCAAGGATTACAGTACTGCCTTGTGAATAATCTGACACAGGCGGTTGACGCCAGACCGGATATATCTATGTACAGAGTATCACTCGGTATGACAGTGAAAGAATTGCCCACGATCGATATTGGAATTATGGCCTTCGTGGCCGCGCCAGCGACGCAGACAATTGCAACATTGGTAGGGCACATCATACTGTCATCAGGAGAGTTAGACAGGACGTCCGATGCAGGAGATTTCCCTACAAAATAGGGGTTTGAGAACGTGAAGCCTCAGGTTGGACTTTGGAGCTGAAATTCAAGACCTCCATGGGACCCCACACACGGGGGTCGGGTGTCAGAAACAAAGGCGAAACCACGGTGGTGTCAATGTCGCTGGACGAACTCTAGCTACATCAGCAAAAATATTACCTTGCGTTCTGTGCGTTCTGTGCATCTGACGCACCTGACGCTGGAACGCAAATCGGGAGCCAGGACGCAACCACCCTACCACACAATGCACCTGACGCAACCTGACGTAACACCAAATCCTCAGGACGCACCAGACGCAGCACCTAGTACTCAGGACGCACGGGACGCAGCACCGCATACTCAGGACGCCATCTGACGCCAGACTACATCTTCCTGACATAAGCGCAGGGTCCGCCCTTTACGGCTTTCTGACTTTGGTCACCCGGGTCACAATACATTTCATTCTCTCAAACTATTAAATTTACTACAAGAAGGCTTCTATTGCTCTAATCAACAGGCAAATTCACATCCAAGCCTGAGACCGGCCTCCCGTGCCCAAGCCACCCCCTATAGCTACATGGGGAATTGTCCAAGTTGCCTCAGGACATACCTTATACCGTTGCGTAGCCGGTGTCGAGCCTGACAACCTCCACCAATCAGATTCAGGATTGGTCCAACGGTCATGGAGGAATCTGCCATCGAGTTCTAGGATCGCCTGCATCCCATCCCATTCAGCCCTGTCACATCATGAATAAAGATCGCGGAAGGATGGATCCTATACCGCTGCGTAGCTGGCGTCGAGCCTAACAACCTCCCGTAATCAGATTCAGGATTGGTCAAACAGTCATGGAGGAATCGGCCATCGAGTTCTGCGATCGCCCGTATCCCATCCCATTCAGCCCTGTAACATCAAGAATAAAGATCGTGGAGGGATGGATCTTATACCGTTACGTAGCTGGCGTCGAGCTTGACAACCTCCCGCAATCAGAATCAGGATTGGTCCAACGGTCATGGAGGAATCCGCCATCGAGTTCTGGGATCGCCAGGGTACCTATAAAGACAACACCCAGAAGGGTCAGCGATTTCATGAGCTTTGATGCGACAGAGACGTTCTTTATACCGCCACGTAGCTGGCGTCGAGCGCAACATCCTCCCGCAATCGTATCCAGGATCGGACTAGCGGTCGTGGAGGAATCTGCCATCGAGTTCTGGGATCGCCAGGGTACCTATAAAGACAACTCTCACAAGGGTCAGCGATTTCCTGAGTTTTGATGCGACAGAGGCATCCTTTATACCGCTGCGTAGCTGGCGTCGAGCCCAACATTCTCCCGCAATCAGATCCAGGATCGGCCCAGCGGTCGTGGAGGAATCCTCCATCGAGTTCTGGGATCGCCAGCATCCCACCCCATTCAGCCCTGTAACATCATGAATAAAATTCGCGGAGGGATGGATCTTATACCGTTGCGTAGCTGGTGTCGAGCCTAACAACCTCCCGCAATCAGATTCAGGATTGGTCCAACGGTCATGGAGGACTCTGCCATCGAGTTCTGGGATCGCCAGGGTACCTATAAAGACAACACCCAGAAGGGTCAGCGACTTCATGAGTCTTGATGTGACGGAGACGTCCTTTATACCACTGGGTAGCTGGCGTCGAGCCCAACAATCTCCCGCAATCGGATCCAGGATCGGACGAGTTGTTGTGGAGGAATCTGCCATCGAGTTCTGGGATCGCCAGCACCCTACCCCATTCAGCCCCCGTAACTTCATGAATAATTGCCCTCTCAGGATGAATCTTATACCGCTGGATAGCTGGCATCGAGCCCAGGAACCTCCAGGTGTCGGATTCAGGATGGATTGTGTAGCTGTTGTGGAGTGTTGAGGCTGTTGCCCCGGAGTGTGGATGTTGAGCCTGAGGCCGGGGGTTGTGATGCAAAAAGTGTGTCGCGTCGCGTCCAGTTTAAGGCTAAGTGCCGAGAAACTACCAGGCACTATGCTAGACTTGAGAGTGTTATGGCTATCACTCACTTTCAGACTGGAGTGAGCTGGCATTTTCGCTCATTCAAAGATCTTGTTCTGAAAATAGAACTCAGAGTGTGACTTGGGGTCTTTAGCTCAAATTTAAGATTAAGGGTCTGATCGCTTTCTCACCAGGCGCCAGCACTAACTATATTTTCGTTGCCAAGAAATACTCCTTGCTTACATCTAGGCTAGAAGACAAAGAAGGCTGAAAGGAGAATCAGGAGGCGCCGGGGAGTTGTGAATCCTGATGTGCGATGGTGTTGAGGGTTAAGTCAGGATGCATGGGAGGTAGGGTTGCTTTGTTGCATGTGTCCGGACGAAACACAGTATAGGCAAGGGACTCCAGATGCACCAGACGCAACCAGATCTGGCGCAAGGTTACAGGACGCACAGGACGCACAGGACGTAGAGTGCAGGCTAGGAGAGTCAGGATGCAACATGAGTGTATCTGACGCAGGCCACCATTTTGCTGATGTACAAGCAGCGTGGGCTGACGACGAGGTTGTCCGGGAAACACACTACGCCAAAAGAGGATGATCAGGAGTATCTACTCACATCTCCGAACGGCGAATCTGCTCCACTTAGCTTCTTGAAAACTTATTGAGAGGAATACAACCCTGTGGTTCACGCCGGACCGGACATAACTATGCACAGACTATCACTTGGTGTGAGAGTGAAAGAATTGCCTACGATCTGTATTGGAATGATTGCCATCCTGGAGGCGCCCGCTACACTGACAATCGTAACATTCATAGGACACATCATACTGTCGTCGGGAGAACTCCAAGGAAGGCAGAGTCCGAAGGTCGAGATTTTCCCTATGAAAGGGGGCTTTGGGATCGTGAAGGTTCAAGTTGGGCTTTGGAGCTGAAATCCATAGGACTCCACACGCAGGTGTCGGGCGTCGGAAAAAATAAGGGAAATGATGGTGGCGCAAATGTCGCCGGCTGGGTGAAAGCTAGCTGCAATCAGCATTGATTGACGACGAGGTTGCACGGAAAACACGCACCACGCCCAAAGCGGATTAGGAGTATCTACTCTCATCTCCAAACAGCGAATCAGCACCACTCAGTACCCTGAAATCAGTATGCAAGGAAGACAACCTTGTGAATAATCTGACGCAGGCGGATCATGTCTACTAACGCGATGTGCACAAATACCGTAACTTGCAATGAGATTCTAAAAGTAGCGAATACCAGACGCTAAAGTAAGGGAGTACAAGGAATTGATGACTATTATACAGGGGATAGGAACACGAAAATGTAAAGAATATGAGACATCTAGGAAGTGTGTAGCTGACACGAAAAGGTAAGAGAATACGGGACGTCTTGGAAGCGTGTAGATGTAATCTGGAATTTTTGGGGTGGCGTGAAAAGAATAATCGGGAAGTGGCAAGAACGTTCAAGTTCATGTTCTATGACGCCCTCAACGGCCTCTCCCACGTCGGGGGGCAGTGTGGGTCGGGGGTTCAGGTTTGTTGTGTGGTTCGGGGCGGGGCGCGTGGGCCGTATTTGTCGCATTTGGGGGGCTGGTATCCCGAGATCCCCCTGCTGCCATTTGCTGGGGTGGGTGGGGGTTTGTGGTATCATGAGGAACGCTCGGCGTAGGCGCAGGAGAAGTGGTGGCTGAGTGAGAAGGGGTCGGAGGAGGGGTGGTAGACTCTGCTCGAGTAAACGTCTCAGGCGCAGGGGTGGGGGACTTGGCCCGATGAATATCGCGATCTTCTGGTGATTCTAATTGGGCAGCAGGTGTGTCTACAGTGCCGTCGTGCCCACGCCCTAGTCCACGATGCTCTCTAGTCCTACCCGCCACAGCTCCCAATCCTGGTCGGGGCGCCATGGCCTCTTGTTCGGGAGTCTTCAAGAGTTTTGCAAGCCAGGGATCCTTTTGAACAATAACTCTCAGGACTCTAGCCCGCTCCTTCTCAGATGGCCCATTGTCTGAATCCCGGTGTCTGAATCCCCGGTACGTCTGCCTGGTAGATCTCTGACGGGAGAATAATCGCTCCTTGAGGTGTTCCCATGCTCCGATTCACCGCTGTCCCTGTCGTTGTCCTAGATATATGATTAGATAAGATGTTGAATGACAATAAAAGAAAACTTACTTCGTCACCTTGAATAATGTCTCTACCACGGCGATCAGGAGTGTGAACCTGTCCCAGCGGTACCAGATGATCGTCGTGGTGACTGTGATCGACATTGTCTTCGTCTTGGCTGCCGCTGCCGTCGTTGAGACTCTCGTCGTTGTCGTCATCGTTCCCGGCTCTGATGTCATCCCACTGCCCCCACTGGTCCCCGGCCTTACGATCGAAAAATGGATGTCCACCGGAGGCTGGCGCCAGGGTTTCGTCTTGGCCCTATCCCTGATTCTGGCGTGACTCCCGCACCAGGAGATCAAGAGGATCTTTGCCAGGGTTACCGAGCAGCCACACCCAGATGTCATCGTCTGTATATAAAAATAGGAGCTCCGAGATGGGGAGGGGGTCCGACGGTCGCCAGCATAATGCGCTGGCTCATTGCCCAGTTGCCCTGATGAGATATCGGGGATATTGGATGGCATCCTCCACATGTTGTCGCTTGAGCACACCGAGTAGGGATTGCCAGTTCGGCGATGCTAAGACTCCCCACGCAATCCCTCCGTCCGAGTCTTCGTCATACCAGGGGCAGTGCAAGAAGGGGTGCCGGGCTTTCGTTGCGCCTGTTCGTCGAATAATGTGGATCCTAATGGGCCTTTGGCAGTACAGAGAGGCCCAATCGTATTGGGCCACTGGAAAAACTATGAGTACTTGTTGTAGAATTGCATAATGTAAATAGGGGCAAACACTTACTCTGAACATCATAGACATTTGCATCTATTGCATCCTCTGCCTGTTCCGCATGGAGACGATCGTTCGTCGCCTGAAGCTTCTTGGCTGTCTCTCTAACCAATACTCTTATTTGACGTTCGACTTCAGCGACGTCTTCGGGGCGTTGGTTTGTTTTGATTAATTTAATTCGGCCTTTGACAGACCTTAGGGAGCATGCGAAACTGAGTACCGAGTCCATTTGGGGCCAGTCAGACTCGTAGGGTTCTACCCGAGCACCATGATGTATGCTTTGACTTGTTCGCGCCATCCCTTGTACGCAGCTGCAGGCTCACCAGCATTCAAGAACCCACACCAGCTTTTAGCGTAGGATTTCTCCCCATAGCGCCCGGTGATTCCAGCTGTGGTTCGGTTCCAAATTTCTGACATATGCGTAGTATGTTTGACCCTCACCTCGAATCCACCACGGCTGGCTCAAAGGGTGGTCTTGCACTGGACGTCAATGAACGACTATTGATGTTAGAAGGCAGATCATATCTGGACGTTCTGGAATGTGTGATCATGCTAAACAGAGAAGATTTCTTACGTCCTTGATGCCTCACCAGCAATGGCAGCTGGACGAGGATAGCTTTTTCCGCGTTTTGTGCTGGTGGCGTCAACCCCCGGGGGCTGGATTGTTTGGCGTCTGGGAATAACAGAAATGTTAAAGTAATGCGCTCTTAAATTGATGAAGAGATAGTTCTTACTTTGACCTTTCCCCCGAGGCATGCGTTTTTCTCAATGGACCCATTTGATATACGGCCGAGGGGAGACAATGTGTGGAAGTGAACACTAGACGGATGGTGTAGAGGGGAAGGATGCCCCGTAGGTGGCCTTGTTATACTGAGCGTAGACAACAACATGTGCGGCACTCTGGGCGTGTTGGACTGTGGGAATTTCGCCAGGTGTTTGTGTGTGTGAGGTTCCTTCTGTGATAGCCGTATCGGGTACAATATAATATGTCCTCAATCGGCATGATCCCCACCCCTGACAATCATCCAAGGGTTTGAGCCGCGATAAGAGCCGCATCGTCAATGGCAGAAGTCTTGGCGCACAAACGTCGACTGTTTACCAGAACATCACATTCTGCACGTATACGGAACGGGAACACGATCTAGAAAGAACGAGACTAAACATCGCTTTGTGCTACACACACAATGATCAAACGCAAAAAGGAAAGGAAACAATCAATGATCCTTTGAAAGGACAGTCCAGACAACTAATTCACGGCTCACCTAGGTAGAGATCGCCGATAGTCGGGGCACGATCGAATCGATCAGTTCTCCTGTCAAGTTCTCCTGACCAGCACCCATACGCACTCTGTTAGACTTAGGGTCCTCGGTGCTCTCGGCGTCGAAACTCGCACGACGTTTCCGCGTCTCCTCGGATCTGCGATACTCTTTGATAAGGTAATTCAAGCAGGGTTTTTCGGGCATATCCTCCATGCGATAATCCTCATCGACCTCTATGCCATGCATGGAGTCATCTTCGCCTTGAGCCGGGCGATGGAGGACGTTTAATAGTAGCTGTTGATTCTGCTCACTCAACGATTTGGCAAGAAGGGGGATACGATTCGCCGGCCATTTTGCGTGTCCTACAGACAGACGTGGCAATATTGTAAAGAGGATCTCACTTCCATGCGGAGAGTCTGAGAGGCCCGAGGACGACTCGGATAAATGAGAGGTATCATCCTCACGCACGTTGTCTGTATCACTACCCTCCCGATCAGCAGGTCGGTCGTCGAATAATTCTCGGGAATGGATCTAGCCTATACGTTGTCCCTGATCATGGGCCCAGTTTCGAACGTCATTTTGATTGAGATAGTCGACTCTCCTCAGCGGCGGGGTGTCCTGCCGCTCTGAACCCCGATCACCGTAACAGTACACCATGAGATCCAGCGGGTCCTCGAGCATGGGATATGAAAGGATCCAAGCTCTTACGGTTTCATCGCTGTCGATGAAGACATAATCCATGCTATCCAACTCTCGCATAGGCGACCTACGTAACCTTCAACGCCCTTCGCCTGTAGCGCCAAGTATGTAGCGGATTCGGTCGTGAGGTACGGATCTGTAAATCATAGCTTACATTCCACGGATGTCATAGGAATCCAACTCGGCGAACACTACCCCATTGACATGAGGGGGACGTCAATGGAGTATGTTATAGTTTGGGGCGACGTTTACCTTATTCCTTTCAAACTGGGATAGTGCCAGACCACGTCAAGACGGCAGGACATAAATGCAACGCACGGCGGGCGGACGCCCAAGTAGAGCGCTCCAATCTGTATCTCATAAGTCAGTAAGTAAAAACCTGAAACAGGCTGATGATTTAGGAAGTGACTAACCTGTGGGCCTACGGTTGGGTGCCGGGCGAAAACCCC
>Ga0307517_10012954_pt1 | contig 11381 bp, 3 predicted proteins | sample 23_EM_MG_FD_194515 | JGI IMG/M metagenome (GOLD analysis project Ga0307517, IMG submission 194515) | Populus trichocarpa ectomycorrhiza microbial communities from riparian zone in the Pacific Northwest, United States - 23_EM | ecosystem: Host-associated > Plants > Roots > Unclassified | place... | reverse complement strand
AATCTAGCATTTTCACTGTAGTTAGTGATTAACGGTAACTATAATGTCTTTTGTGAATAAATTAACGATAATTTTTTCTAAAAATTTGTCAGATAAAATCAAAAAAATAACCAAAGTATAAAATAAAAAGAAAGCTACAACCAACCTCTAAGTTGCATGAAAAAGTTTTGATTAGTTCACCTACTTCCCTTCTTCTTCCACTAAAATCTTTTTAGTTTTTACCATTTTAATTTTAATTTAAAAATTCATTTTCTTAACATTTTAGATTATTAGTTTAAGAGAGGAGAGAAAAGTCTCCTAAAAATAATGAAGAAAAGAGAAAGAGTTCTTAATTGGTCATATTTAAACAATAAAAAAAGGTTTTATTCAATAAAAAAGTCTCATTAAGAAGTTTTTAGACCTCCTTTTTGTTAGAAAAGGTGGATTGGAGTTGAGAGATATTTTTTTTTCATGGTTTGTTTTTGTGTTTTTTGAGCTTTTAGGGTTTTGTTTATTGATAGAATGTTTTTTGAGATTCTAAGTGTGTATATTAGGTATTTTTAGATGATAATGGGTTGAAAATATATTTTCAAGTAAAAAAACTCGGTTTCTAGCCACTTCTATGGTGATCAGATTCTAAATAGACAGACAACGTGTCATATGTTTTTTTTTTAACAAAACAAATGGATGAACGAATTTGAAAAAAAAGGCCAAGGCACGCTGGGCCACTTAGGCTCACATGTCTGACCTATTTTTTTTTTATTTTGTTTTGGAATTCTCCCAACTAATTTAGATGTAATTTCTTAAAAATTAATTGATTAAAAATATATTAGGTATATTATTTTATTAAATTCTTACAATAATTTAGAATTTATTTAGGTATTATTTTATTTAATACCATTCAGTTTTTACTATGTTTTCAAATAAGATTATAGATTTTTTTTAAATATTAGCAAACAATATTTTTGTATAACACATCATAGTTGATTTCTTAAAAACATTTTATTTGGTTGCTTAACTATGAGTGTCAATCTCTATTATCATATAATTAAATAAAAATAGTTTTTTTAAAAAGGTATTAAACCCGGCCAAATCTATGACCTGGGTTACAATTTAGCAGGTAAACTTGGGTTGACCTATGTCGAACCAACATGACATTATCTCAATATGAAAGGAAAAAAAAGATGACTTCTTGAATTTGTTTTAGTCAAATCAAGTTTTGACAGGTTGTTCAGCTCGTCTTTGGACTGTCCTGTCAATAGGGATGCATGGGTCACCCCCCCCAATTTGATTTGAAACCCTGGCCACACAAGGAGCTGGGTAGGGTATCTCCAGATTGACTCGCTTGATCAGGTTTAATGACATTACCAAAGAGTTCATTGCGGTTGCACGCAAACATTATTTTATTCTTATGTTTTTTTTAATATACTCACATTTAAATTTAAAAAATGTTTTTTTTTCATAATTCAAACTTGCTTTTAGAATAATGATCAAACATTGTCTATACAATAAATATTCTCCTAAGAAGTTTTTGAAAAAATTGAGCACGTCAATTAGACAAAAGAGTTCTAATTAGAGAGATATCTTTTTTATCCTTAGTTTAAATTGTCCAAATTTTTTAGGGGTATGTAACAAATAAACAACATGAAGCAAGAAGTTATATTTTTTTTTTTTATTGAAACTAAAGATGTTAATAAGAAAAGGAAGACCTATACTAGCAAATTAGTTTGTTTTGATGATATTTTAATTATTACTCTTCTTAAAAATGATTGTGCCATATAATCAATTAAAAAAAATTAAAGTTCTCCTAACAATACAAGGTCAAATATCTTAATCTACATCTTTTTCTCAACTTAAAGACTTACTCTTTAGTTAGCATTAAAATATATCTTTAACATTTATTAGTGCATTTAATTCTTAATCTACTTATTAAATATGTGCATCAAATTTTTAGTTCATGTTCAAATGTTTTCTTATAATTAGAAAACACATTAGCAATACCTGCATATTTTTTTTTTATGTTTATTTTTTTTGGAATCGATCCAAAGCGAAGTGCAAACCAATTATCTAGTGTATCTAGATAAGTTAGTAAAACATCCATCATGTATATGCAAATTTTTGCATTTTATATCTAGACATTATTATCTTAGACCCTCCTTAATTTTATATATCCTAGCAAATATGGTTGGATGAAAATAATATTTGACGAGGTTTATAAAAAACTTTAAAATATCAAGGTATTTCTAAGGTTGATGAAAGAGCTAGAAGAATGAGATTGCTAGACTGGGCCTTGTGAGTACTTGCAAAACAAGTCTTCTATTGGTTTTAAAGGACCATCTGATGCTTAAGTTAACATACATATATGGAGGGTAAAGCCTTAAAGGGTGTGTTATGTATGTTTAAACAATGCCAGAGATGATTAGATGCTGAAGAAAAGAATATGAGCTTCTAGGTTGGGCTCTTTTACCTAATGACTCATGGATATTTTTATAGTCTTGCACCACAATAACTTGCATATAGATAAGACTGGTAGTTCATTGGTGAGTCAAAATGATGATATCACAAGGATTATCCCTAAATATAGACATACCATAACATCACTATATGAGTTCCATTATAATAGAAGGATATGCGAGTATTTAATACATATACATTCTATCACTATAATTGGTGGTGAGTAAACTAGTTTTGATTAGGGAGTGATACACCTAGGATGTAATAGCTGGATTTAGAGGTATAAGCTTTATTAAAGGAAATGTGTGTACATCAATAAAGAGGGGGACACATGGTTGATCAACCAATCAAGAGGGATATTTAGTTGGTTTGCCAAGAAAGGGGATTTGATATCGGTCCCATTAAAAAGGGTTATTTGATCAGCTCCGTTAAGGAAGAGGGATATGCGATCAATTCATCAATGAGAGAGGTATGCGATCAATTCAAGGGACGCGTTATTAGTTTATCAAAGAAAAGAACATGATCAATCTTTTAAAAAAAGGGTACATGAACAGTCTATTAAAAAAAAAGGTGTGTAATCAATCTAAGGGATGCATGACTAGTCCACCAAAGAGAAGGTGATGAGAGGTTGGTCTTATTACGAAGGGCATATGGCCAAACCCATGAAGAAGGGGGAAACATAATTAATCCTTTAAGAAGAAGGGTGCACAATTGATCAAAGTGACATATATTCAATCTATTAAGAAGCGATCAGTTCGATTAAGGAATGATGCATATTTAGGAATCTCAACAGTCCAAGTATCTTACCAATTCAGGAATCTCATCAGTATAAGTATCCCATCAGTTTCCCTTGTCTCAAAATAAGGCTCACTTAGATTGAGATTGAATGGTTTTATTGTACAAGTGATTTAGGAGGATTAGTTATGTAGATGCGAGTCATTAAGCTTACATTGTCTAGCCACCTTGGTTGATATGTTAAGGTGCTTTCTAAAATGATCAAGGATTTATCTAGGATAACTTCAAAACTTTATTGTGATAACCTTTTATACTATGTGCCCTTATACTTGAGTATGATGTACCACTTAACTATAGAGGACATTGCTTTTGCACCTAGGAAATGTAGGTGTCTTTAAATTTTAGACAAAATGGTTGATTTGAACAACTCATGAAAAACAACATATGAACATCAACTTGTAGAAATTAGACAATGAAAAAGAATTCTTATAACCAAGGTAGAGAATGTTTGTGTACTCAAGTAAAAGTGTCTCTTATTTAAACAATATATTGGGAGCCACTTTGTACCCAAGGTATATAATGCTTTTGTATTTAGGCTAGGTTGATTCATATTCTAACAAAATATAAAAAGCCATTTTGTGCCTAGGGTGTAAAGTGTCCTTATGCTTGGATAAAGTTAATTTTTATACTTGAGATGGAGAATGTCTTGAGTTAGATTAAGCCATTCTGTATTTGAATAAAGATTGTATTATATTCAAGATAAGTATTTCCCTAACTTAGATGAAGGTGTCTTCCTTATCTTACTTGAGCTATGTGGTCATTTCATGATCGTTTTAGAGATCTTACTATACTCAGATTAGATATTGTCCTAAGTTTAGATGTTGAATGAAGAACGTATTATACCTAGGTAGAGAAGCTCTTGCCTAATGTCAAGACTCTTGTAGATAAAATCCCATGATGAATGTTTTATGAAGATCATTGTATAAAGACTATTTCATAAAGATTACACATGATGATTTATCATAGGGATTGAGTTATACCCAAGCTGTGATGTTCTTTCATATAAAAAAGAGAGTCATATGCACAAAATACCATTATAAATATTTCATGAAGATCATTTTCCCCCTAGGAAAAGTGGTTCCTCGTACCTAGAGTGGAGAGTATCTTTATCCTTGGGTAAAAATATATCTTGTACCCAAGATGGAGAATGTTTTTATGAAAATCACAGAGAGCAACTTCAAGAGTATTTCATATGGATGACCGTATAAAGAATATTTTATGGGGAAACACACATGGGGAAAATCTATAGACAACCTTATAGATAATTTTATTCAATTTTAATAGGGTAAAGAGTATCTTTATCCTTGGATAAAATTATATCTTGTACCCTAGGTGTAGAATGTCTTTATGAAAATCATTGAGAGCCACTTGGAGAGTATTTCATGAAGTTCATCGTATAAATAGTATATTATAAGGAATCTCACATGAGGGAAAAATTATAGAAAGCATTATATGGAGATTATTTTATGAAGTATATTTTATATAAAGTTTTTTATTAAGACAATCTTATAAAAAGAATTTATTGGTGATCATTATGTAAAAAAACTTAAATGGAAGGAATATACACATAATAACTCATGGATAATAGTACATGGGTATAGTCTTATAGAGATAATGTTATTATTTCTTAAATCTAAATGTGGTTTTTAATGATTTGTTTCACTTATAAGAGATTCATATTGGGGAGCATGTATAACTTTCTTTGTAAAGTTGGGTTATACCCTATTTAGTAAGGCTTTAGTGGTGACTGGTTTTAGAAAGCTATCTTCCTTTAATATCTCTTCATTTAATCTCTTTAAGTAAGCTCTAATGCCTTCAATCTCATTCTAAGTGATGGAGAACAACTTTGTAGAGCTTTTCTTGGCTTAGATACCTGTGTTAAAGCGGGTTATGAGCTATGCACAAAGATCCTTAAAGCCAATAATGGATTTGGGATCTAAATGATGATACTACATTTAGGCTAACTTATGAAACATGGTTGGGAAAATCTTATACATGATATTTATGTGCTGTATGATCAATTCTAGAGTGTTATAGATGTTTTGCACATTATCACTTGGTTTTATGTGCCTATCATAGATGTCTAGGTTTGCTTTTGCAATGATGAATTCTATCAAGAGATGAATATCCAACACTTATTTAGATAATAGAAAGCCCTTCACCTGATGAGGGTTGTACAACTCCACACCAAGGGTATTTATGACCACATATCTATCTTTTTTCAAGCCTTTTTTTTTATATAGGCTAGCAGAGAAAGTCGCTAATGAAGAGTGATGATGACAACTACTTTTATGATTGTGACTATATGTTGGTTTGTTTTTTTTTACTTTTCTTGATTAAGCTTGAAGTATCCAGTTAGATAACGCTTTTTATAGTGTTAATAATAAATTTTTGTGAAGGTTGTGAGAGTAATAATGCTTTTTTTTCTCTCTCTATTACATGTCATTTTAGCTTGTTTCCTCCTCGAACTGAAGATGTCTACACATATTAAGGGGTATAAATGGTGGTATTAATGGAGGAGACACCTTTTATGAAAGAGACAAGTTTTTCAATAGGTCTTGTATGGTCAATAAAGCCTTTATAAGTATTTTTACTTGTTGGGTCAACTAGTAAAGATCTAAAAAAGCTATTGGAGCACCTATGATGGAATGCTGTATAACTCTCACTTATTGGGATTTATGGGTTACCATCCATGGAAAGAACTTAAAATCTTATAGAAAGAGATGGAGATAAATCAATTTTTGTTCAGGATTCTTACAGATAGTGTCATAGATAAGGTTCATGAAAAGCCTCAATATCATGATCATTCCAAGCTAGTGAAAAAGTTGGGAGATTGAGACTATCAGAGTCAACTTTATGAGCAATTATAAAACAAGTCCTTTATTGGGCTTATAAGACCCTCTAATGCTTCAGTTAGCTCATATATAAAAAGGTTAAGCTTTCAAGGTTATGTCATGTGTGTTTAGAAAAAAAATATAATAGATGATTAAAAGTTAAGTGGGAGAATATGAGCTTTCAAATTGGATCCATTTACCTGATGACTCTTTAATATTTATATAATCACGATTCACATCAACTTTCATGGAGATAAGGTTGTTAATTCATTAGTAAGTGAGGAGGATGGCATAATGAAGGCCAACCTTGGGTATGGCATTCCAAAACACCATCGAATGAGCTCTATTATGATAAGAGGATGTGTGAGCATTTAATGTAAGTATATTTTATCTTTGTAATTAGTGATAAGTAAATCAGGCTTGATTAGAGGGTAGTGCACCTAAAGTGTAACAATTGGATTTAAGGGTATAAGCTTTATCTAGGAGAACATATGATAACTCTATTAAGAAGGGACACATAATTGATGCAAGAAAACATGATCATTCTATTACTAAAGGGAACCCGTGGTCCATCCATCAAAGGTTGGGTCTACTAAGAAGGGAGGAAGCGAGGTCAATTTGTCAAGGAAGAGGGATGCAAGGTCAATCTGTCAATAAAAAGGAAGTGAAATCGGTATGGAAATGAGAGAGGATATGGGTCAGTCCTGTTGAGAGGGGATGCGTGGCAAGACTCGTTAAGAGAAGGGAACATGCAATCGATTTGCCAATAAAAGGGATGGACAATTGGTTTTCCACTGAGAGAGACACATCATCTTTGTGATTGAGAAGGGATAAATGTTTAGGCATATCATTAGTTCGAGCATCTCACCAGTCTAGTCATCCCATCATTATTCCTCTCCATTTAATAATTTCAAATCCATTATAATTTAAATACAATCTTAATTGTATTTTGCTAATTAAATTTTGTTTAGAAAATGGTAACTTTTAATCAAATCAAATTAGTTTTTTTAAAATAAGAAATAAACAAAGATTCCTCTCTGTTTGAGAAGTAACTAGATCAGTGCTCGTACTACACTGTGGATTGGATCAATTTGTTTTAACATAAAAAATATCCAAATGTTAATGTGTTTTTTTGAGAAAAAAAATTAAACTATATGAGCATTGACCTTACATGACTTGTTTGACTTGACAAATTCAAAGACAACCCGAACATCGATAAAAATACAATTTGAATTTAAAAAATTAGGACAACATCTTTTTTTAAAATATTGAAACGACAATATATTAGATGGACCTGAATCAACTCTGGTCAATATGTTAAATCCGCTACCTAAGTCATGAGACCATGATAACTCTAAAGAAAACAAATAAAAAAAAATATTAAACCCAATTCTCAATCAACCAATGTTAAAGGATGAAATTTAAACCAAAATTCAACTAAGAAAATAAGTCAAGCCAACTCAAATTAACTTGCTAAACATGAGTCATAAGATCAGGATAACCCTATAGAAAGCAAATCAAATGAAATTATTAAACTCAATTCCCAATCAACCCAAAATTAAAGGGTGAAAATAAAATAAAATAAAAATAAGACAAAAAAAAAACTCAAGTCAACTGACCAAACCCGTGAATCGGGTCATGAGACCTGAATAACCTTATAGAATGCAAACCAAAATAAATCATGAAACCTAATTTTCAATCAACCTATATTAAAGGATTAAACTAAAAAACATTCAACTAAAACAAGGACAAAAAAAAAAACCTCGAGTCAACTTGCCTAACTCGCAACCTGATTCATAAATTGTAATAACTACTTAGAAAGAAAATAAAAAAAATTTATAAATCCCAATTTACAATCAACCTAATTTTAAAGAATTAAATTGAAAAAAAATAACCCAAGTCAACTTGGGTTAACCTGCCAAACCTAGGTCAAAAGACTAGGATATCTCTATAAAAAGTGATTTGAAAACAATTATAGAGTTCGATTCCTAATCAACTTAATGTTGAATGATGTAATTAAAAAAAATGGACAATAAAAAATAACTAGAATCAACACGGCTAACCTACAAAATTCATTACCTGGGTTATAAGACTGAAATAATTTCATAGAAAACAATTTGAGATAAATTATGAATCTATGCACTTAGTAAACCCAATATTGAAGGATAAATTTAAATATAAAAAGTTTTAAATAATAAAAAGAGAAAATGGCTAAAAATATTTGAGAACCAAAGTGAAAAAGAACTTGGCTCCTCACCATTAAAATTGAAATATATGTCAATGTTCGAATAAATATGTCAATTTGTATCTTATAGTTTTTTTTATTAATATTAAAATAGACATTTGTGTGTGTTCGCGTGTGCGTAATTAACGAAATCACATTGATGTCAATTTGAGGGTGCAAAGTGCGTATTTTAAAAGGATAGGTTGCAAAATACAAATACACACAAAATATAGAAATTATTTTAAGAAGAACTGAAATTGATTTTGATATCATTATAAAAAAACAGGGTTATAGGGAGAGACGATAATCCGGTGGTGTGATTCAGGATCCAATAAACTTGTTAATGAGAAAAAGGTAACAAAATACTTTATTATTTGATAATAGTATGAGTGTTCTTCTAAATAAAAAACCACATGTCTTTAATGCTAGTTTGGAAAATGGTGATATATATAAATAAAAGAGAATTCCATTATTAAATGAAAAAAATGATCTAACACTCAATGTCGTAAAAGAGAAAAAGAGAGATTGAAATTCGATTTGAGTTTTATTTTAATTTGAAAATAAAATAAGATAGTATACATTTTTCTATGCTATAATGTGTGGAATTCAGTTTTTTATAAACAACAACAAAAAAGTAACTATATGTAAAAATTTTAACTTCTAGTATACCAAAAACTAACTAATGTAGAAATTTTAACTTCTAGTATACCAAAATGAAATATTTATCAGGCCTTAAATTTCAGTAGCTATTGATTTATCGTTGGTTGTAATTGTAACAATTCCACTTGAGCCTTACTTGTGACCCCACGTAAGCTTGTCTCATCCCACATTAATGAAATCATTGAAATGTGAGGATAACCTATGGCTAATATTGTTGAGATTCTTGAAACACATATATGTAGTGAAAACTGTAAATTTAATTATTTTTGTTTAGAGTTCTAAGGATCCCATTAAACAAATCTAGGGTTGTTTAGGGTTTATATAAAGATCAAATATTCTTTTTGGCTTTGAATAATTGCTTTAAGATTAAGTTGTTGCAAACCACAGGTCATTAAAATGTTCGGCCTCTAATAGTAATTCACATGAATCACCAGTAAGAAATCTCCTAAACCTTTTTTGGAGAGAAGAATTGCTATACTTAAGAGTGCTTTTTTTTTTTAATGTATTTTAAGTGTTTTCGTACTGTACTCTACCTACCTTTAGGAAATAAAAGGCATGACTTTTTATTTATAGAAAAACCTAAAACCTCTATATATGACAAAATATCAATTTGTCATTTAAATAATATCATTTATATTATTTTAGGCTAATTTTAAAAAATTATTCAATCAAGTCCTTACTTGATTGTTTCTAGATCTTGAATTGTAATCCCTTGTATTAATTACATTCTAGTCCTTAATTTCTAAAATTTATTTGCAATCAAGTCACGCTTGGTTAATCATCCCATCTTAATTTCTGACCAATGGTTCTTATATATATGACCAATTAGGTTTCCTAATAAATTAGCCTAAATATAAATCATAATCCTAAATAAAAAATGATTAAATAAATTAAACAAATTAATTTATTATCAATTCAACAATTGATTGATTTATATTTGAAGATCAAGTACACAATGTTTAGTAACCTGTCATGATCCTCCAAATATTAGAAAAATCATAAGTGGTTTGACTTAATCTTTTAGTGACCAGTTTCTCAATGCAGTAATTATCCTTTCATCAACAATATTTCGACTTAGTTATTAATTCTCTAAATAAGATTTGAAACTCTTTTTAAATCTCATTCCATCTAGCATAATGATTTACAATCAATACTATTTGATAATAGATATAACATTTTTTTCAATTTGCCTAAAGTGATAAATCCTCTCTTGATTACTTAAATACTTTCATATAGTTCATGTTATATCTAATATCTGCTCATTTGTTACCTTTGATTAGGACAATATGTAGCAGGATCAAAACATAATAAGATAACTTAGTGATCTCAAGTTTGATGATCGCTTCCCTAACTGTCACATAAGTCATTCCATATGATCTCTCTATTTGGAATTCTTATATAGGCCAGTTAAGTGTACATGTCATCCGACAATCACCTACATATTAGTTATAAGTATCCTTCATACTTCATCTTATAAGAACAACCACTTCCTTTCACAAAAGAAAGAATATAATATATATTAGTCTCAACAACTCTAATTAACATAAAATCTTGATATATCATTAACCATGAACATTTAGGAACAATACCTTAATGCAATAAGAATCCCATAATTATAATAATTTTATAATTTTCTTTGCAAAATATTTTTATTCCAAGAACTTTATTTTTATTCTAAATTTATTAATCAAATATTATATTCATTGATAAAATACTTAATGAATATTAAAAATAAATAAATCTTTAATAATAAATTAAATATATTTATATAAACAAAATCAATAAAGTTAATGCTGACAAATACAATTTAATGTATAGGCCTGAACTAACTAAACTAACTAAGCAGTTCAAGCACGGCAAAATGTCACCCAATTTTTTTTTCCCCTTCTTTTATTGATTTATTCATGTGATGAAAAGTACGAGAGATGTTGCAGAAGCCTTTCGAAACTGAAACCCTGCCCAAACCCTTGAAAAAGAAAGGGATTTTAATTGGAACACGATTGCATCTGATTTTGTGAGATGGGGTTGTTGAAGTGCTCCACTTAACACTTGTTGCTTTCTTATGTCACTGAAGACGGCTATTTTTATTTTTATTTTTATTTTATTTTATTTTATAAAATAAAAATAAAAAATAAAATAAAAAATAAAATACAAGTAGCCGTCTTATGTTGTTCCTTTATGTCCGAATATGACATAAGAAAGGTAGTCATTCCATTTACTCTCTCTAGCCTTTCTTTTAGTTTAATAAATAGTGACAATGATGCTTATGGTTCTTGGCTTTTCCTTCCTGGCATCTTCGGTTGTTGTTGGCCCACTTGCAACCACTAACTAATAATCTCATTATATTTTAGGTTTCAATGTCCAGTTGCTGCCCTGCGGGAATTTGTTCTTGGTAATGTTATCAAATCAGTTTAGGTCTTGTTTGTTTGATAGAT
>Ga0307517_10012953_pt1 | contig 11382 bp, 5 predicted proteins | sample 23_EM_MG_FD_194515 | JGI IMG/M metagenome (GOLD analysis project Ga0307517, IMG submission 194515) | Populus trichocarpa ectomycorrhiza microbial communities from riparian zone in the Pacific Northwest, United States - 23_EM | ecosystem: Host-associated > Plants > Roots > Unclassified | place... | reverse complement strand
CTCTTTCCAGAAAACCACATCTCTCTCTCTCTCCCCCCCAATCTTCTCACTTTCTAAAAAAACCATAACAATGGCAGCCACACCATCTGCTCGCGAGGAAAATGTCTACATGGCGAAACTCGCCGAGCAAGCCGAACGGTATGAAGAAATGGTGGAGTACATGGAGAAAGTCTCCGCCTCCATCGACAACGAGGAACTCACCGTAGAAGAGAGAAACCTCCTCTCTGTGGCTTACAAAAACGTGATCGGAGCTAGACGTGCTTCTTGGAGGATTATTTCCTCGATCGAGCAGAAAGAGGAGAGTCGTGGTAACGAAGACCATGTGTCTGTGATCCGTGACTATAGAGCTAAGATTGAGACCGAGCTGTCTTCGATCTGTGACGGGATCTTGAAGTTGCTCGACACCAGGTTGATTCCAACGGCTTCTTCTGGTGATTCGAAGGTGTTTTATTTGAAGATGAAGGGGGATTATCACAGGTATTTGGCTGAGTTTAAAACTGGTGCTGAAAGGAAAGAGGCTGCTGAGAGTACTCTCACTGCTTACAAATCTGCTCAGGTTTTTTTTTCCTCAGATCTTACGCTTACGACTTTTCATTTTAGATTTGTTAAGTTTCGATGCCCATTTGTTTTTATTATTTATTTATAGATTACTTTTTTTTTAATTCAATTTGCTCTTTTGCGTAACATTTATTGTGAGTACTCCTTACGCTGTCGATTTGTTAGCTAGACAGCATTGATTGGCCTTTTTTTGGGTTAACGTTGATTTAATCTTTTTATCTTTTGCTCTTAGATTTAACATCCGTTAATGGCAGCATGGTGAATTTTGTACAATTGTAATTCTACTCTGTATTCCTCCTCTGATTAGCTTGCTGTTTTGAATATTTGGATTTGTGATTGCAGGATATCGCAAATGCAGAACTGGCTCCCACTCACCCAATCCGTCTCGGATTGGCTCTTAACTTCTCAGTGTTTTACTATGAGATTCTCAACTCTCCAGATCGTGCTTGCAATCTTGCCAAACAGGTTTGCCTTTTAGTTTTTATCTATGCGTTTGTTCTGTCTTCTAGGTGGTTGCAATGGCAGACCACGTAATGTAAACAAATTAAGAAAATTGAGTTGTGAATGTTGTTGCATTACCTTCCTGTGTGGTTGATGAGATCTTTGACAGAAACTTTGATGTTGGGTTTGAAGACCGCTGGTTTTGCTTTTGGAATTCAACATTCCTGACCAGATTAGCATGTGATCAAGCTTCAAACTGGGGTTGTTAGATTTAAGCCTATTGTTGCTTGAGATTTTATCCTGTTTTCCATAACTGAAAGAAGTACCTCAACCTATATAAAACTGACTTTGCTCTGCGAATTTTTTAAACCATTTTTTGCTATATATTCGAATTTATATTTTGCTTAGGTTGATAGTTTTCTCTCAAACTTATCAGGCTTTTGATGAGGCAATTGCTGAGCTGGATACATTGGGCGAGGAGTCATACAAGGACAGCACTTTGATCATGCAACTTCTTCGAGATAATCTTACTCTTTGGACATCTGACATGCAGGTAATGGGCTCTTTTCTTAAATCTTTGTGTTCCATTTGTTTCCATACTCCAATTCACAATTGGAATATTCTGTTCTGATTCAGGATGATGCTGCTGATGAGATCAAAGAAGCAGCACCTAAAACTGGTGATGAACAGTGAAGGTGCTTTACTGCAAACTAGTGTTGAACTTCTCTATATGTTTTTAACAGGAGATGGTGCTTGTTGCTAATTTGCTTGATTTGTAGGCATTCTTATTTTGGTTATGAATTGTGGACGCACCAAGCTTTTTTTTCCTTGTTTTATTTTAGCTTGTCATATCAAATTTGTGTTCTTGAATTCTCAATGATATCTGGTTTTGTCATTTAAAATTCTCTTTCAAGAACATTTAATCTCGCCCTTGATTGCCTTGTTCTCTTGGGGGTTGAATGGAGTTGCATTTTGGGTTTTTCTCCGCCATTAATGTGTTGTGAAAGCTCCTCAATTCGACTGCATTTACATACTTTAAACAATTTCACCTTCTTCTTTCTGAATTACTCTAACGAAGACTGAAAGTTATTAAAAGTCCATAGGAATCTATTTGCTTGAGCAAAGATACAGCCTTTCATCTATCACTACTTAAATTCAGATGCTACCGTAAGAGGTTACTTGTTGAATGGTGGCATTTCTCTCGTCTCTCCCTCTCCAATCTCTTTTTTATTCAATAATTAAAAACAGACCGGGCCTAAACCTTACGTTAGCACTCGATCTAACGCTCATCATCTTGTATTGGGAGGAGGCCGCGGCAGTGGCCATTGAGAATGCCTCGTCCTTGAGCGTGCGCTGAGCTGGTCCTGGTGGCCATGGATACCCATCTACTTTTCTATCGACTCTTTGAGAGATAACCCTCTCTTAGCCTTTGAGATATATGGTCCCTCTCTTGGTATTTCTTTGGACATGGATTTGTCCGCTACGATTGTGACCAGGCTTGAATCAAATTTCATTTGAAGTTTTGCCCCTTTTAATGACAGGTAACCAAGTTAAAACATTGAAGAATAAGAGCTGCACTGGATTCATCTGTAAAACAAGTTTTATATGAAGATTCATGAACTCTTCAATGATTCAGTAAATTAAATTGAAAATAAAATATAGCTTTTAAAGATTGAGTTGCATGTATTGAAGAATATGATAAACATAAATGTTGAGAGAATAAGGAATGTTTTTGTTTTTGTCCGGTATGAATGAATTAAAAAAAAAAATTCTTGAAGTTTCAAGATTGTTATGGTGTTGGATTCGGGTATACCCTACTAGGGACATCCCAAGTCCAAAATGAGGTTGGTATGTAATGGTTTATTTGTAGCAACTAGGCATGTTGGATGTAAAGCTAGTTGGCCAATTAGGCCACCTAGAAGGTCATGCTACTTTCCTAGTGCTTGGAGCCCAAGTTACAATTAAATCTTATTCGATTATGGAGCACTTGGTGTTAAAATCAACATATAATTTATATTATTTCTTAATATATCTTTTTAATTGAAAGTTTTTTGAACTTGAAATTAGTATATGTTCATGCTATCTTATGTTATTCAATAATTTTGATTAGAATAAAGAATGAGTGATGAGTTTCAAACTTATTATTCTTTATTCATTAAGATTCTGATACTATACTTGTAAAATCTCAGTTTAAAAAAAAGAAAACCAATGTTAATAGGAAAATTCTCAATTGGAAAAAATAACAATTAAGAAGGAAAATTGTTATAAATTGAGATAAAATCTCTTAGTAATTTAATTTAAATTTGGGATGAAATAGAGTAATAAAATCAGTACGCCAAATGGTAACTAGTGATAAATCGCGTAAACATCCCGATTGGGTAAAATAATTATTTTAAAGGAAGGGTTTTTATAAATCAAGGTGAAAATAATTAGACAATATTATTATTATTATTATTATTATTATAAATAAAATAATGTATGATATCACACGCGAATAATGAGGAATTACGGTTAGTTAGTGACAAATTGCAGGAGGAATTATGAGAGGTAAATTGATACTTGAGATGAGATGAAATTACTTACGAGGAAGAGATTTGTACCTAGCCACTATTATAGAGAATTATATCAAAAGTTGTAGAGTTTAAGTTAAGGTATAAAGAGTGTTGATGAGTACTTCAATGAGACGAAACTTGCTATGATTCAAGCTAATGTTAAAGGTAATAATGTTACTCTTACTTCTCGTAATTATGGAATTAAATGCTTTTATTATCTGGGTTTTGGTCATATTGCTTCACAATGTCTAAACAAAATAGTTATGGTTATGAAAGCTTATAATGAGGTTGAGATCAAAGGATGAAGAAAAGAAGATGCCATAATTGGAGGATGTTAATGGTGTTTGTGTTGAATATTCGATTAAGAGAGGAACTTGTGGTGAGTAGAACGTTGAATATGCATATCAAGGTGGATGATTTAGAAGGTCAGAGGGAGAACATATTCCATAGGAGATGTCATGTTTATAATATGGTATGTAGCTTAATTATAGATGGTGGTAGTTGTATTAATGTAGCTTGTACTTAATTGGTAAGAAAGTTGAACTTACACATTACCAAACATCCCATACCTTATAAATTACAATGATTAAATGATGGTGGTGAAGTGAAAGTGAATAAGTAGTTGGTTGTTTTTTCTATTGGTAAATATTGTGATGAGGTGTTTTGTGATGTTGTGCAAATGCAAGCTAGTCATTTGTTGCTTGGTAGACCATGATAGTATGATAAGAGAGTTATGCATGATGGAGTGACAAATAAGTATTCATTTGAGATGAATAGAAGACCTATAACTCTTGTATTTTTGACACCTAAGCAAATATATGATGAGCAACTAAAATTGAAGAAGGAGAAAATGGTTGAAAATGAGAGCTTGTATATCAAGGGGCCTTCTTTGCTAACAAGGTTTTTTTTTTTTGTTTTGATGATGATGCTAATATTTGGCTCGATACTGATTTATTGACCTTAAAAGATGTTTTCCATGATACACATTCGAGGTTGAATCTTTCTAAAGAAGAGGAGGATGATACAAACCAAGTTAGATCCAAATTTGGCCTTCAAATATCTGTTGATCAGTTTTACGAGATCAGACATATCTTTCAAACCGTACATAAAAAAGAGCTGAAGTTTACAAGGAGACACTAGACACATAAAACTATAGTTTGGTAAATTTTGAGGTTAAATGAAGTTTGGAAAAATACTACTTTACAGGGTTAAAGTTACTAGACAAATCTTGTCAAATCTGCCAGACTAAACCTTTGTGTACTATTTGGGACATATATGGAGATACAGGTGGGTATTTGTTGTGATTCAAGTTGGGCTGAAAACTATACATCTCAATATTTCTAACCATATATGTTAGGCCCAATATTTCATTCAGACGAGAGAGAACGACATGTTTGAAGTCAGAACTGAAAATCTGCAAAAAATATGCAAAAATTGGAGATTCGAGCTATATTGAGGAATTTTAGCATAGAGACTTTATTTTTATTATCCTATTTTAATTATTGATTTATTTAATGTTGAATAATTACTTTTAATTTGGTTTTGTTCTGGCTCATTAGATATTGTTTAGGGGTTTATTTCATTATTAGACTTATGTTAGTTGATTATTAATTTAGGCTCCTTTGCTTGCAACTCGAAAGGGGTCCATTAGGTTTTATTGGAGGACACTATATTATGTTTTTTTTAGCTGCAAATTTGGTCAGCAAGTTAGAGAATAAACGTTAGTTTCTTTTTGTTTGTTTATGGCAAAACAACTTTTCTTTGTAGGGACAAAGATCGTACACTAACTTATCAAAGATTAACTACCTTCGTTGAGTTATTCGCATACTTAGAGTTCTTAGATACAATGTTATTTCTAAGTCCAAGTCTTTTTCCAATACCTTTGGTTCTTAGGTACAAGTTTACCTCGAGGTCGAGGTTCTATCAAACCTAAGTTTTTACTTTTCGAGTTGTTATCTGCTTTGTTGGGGGCTGCTTGACCACATGATCAAGAGGTACGCATCAACTACACAAGCTTTTTTACTAGAATATATATTTTTATGACCTACTTGATCTTTAAGAATATTTTTTCGGGAGAGCAGATTGCTCTCTCCATATGGCTAGATCCTGGACCCAATTGTTTTTTTTTATCAAGGCCTTAATAACCATAAACTTAAGCAAGCCTTCCAACTTGAGCATTTTCTTCTTAAATCTCTTCAAGTATATTATGATGACCTCATCTTCTTGTTGTGTAATAGTGAAAAGTTTGGTGGAGCTTTTTATAGTTGGGATATTTATATTAAAGTGGGTTTTGAGCTTTGCATAAAGATCCTTAAAGTTTAGAATAAACCTAGACTCTAAATTATAATACCATGTTTGGGATGATCCACAAAATATAGTTAGAAGGATTTTATATATAGTGTTAGTGTCTTGCATGACCATCTCTAAAATACTACATCCATTCTACATATGCTTCATAGGGTCAATGAACCCGTCAAAGTTGTTCAGGTTCATATTTATAGAGATAAAATACCTAGGTAGACTATAGTTCAACACTCATTTTTTTCTAGTGGAATACCATTCACCTAAAAAGAGGTTATACACCTTCATATCAAGGGCATGTATAACCATGAATCTAACTTCTTTTCAAGGCCTTATAAAATCAAGGTTACCGGAGTATGACCTTGATGAGGAACAATAACAATGATGATGACTGCTTTTATGATTATGATTATGATTGCATGTTGCTTTATTTTTATTTTTTTACTTTTATACGTGTCCACTATACGAACACTCTGTATGATAATGAGAATGGGTTTTAAGAATAATGGTGCTGCCTTCTACTCTCTTACATGTAATTTTGACCAACTTCTTCTATAAACAAAAGTTGTTTTTATACACTAAAAGGAGTAGGTGGTGATACTATAGGTGAAGCCACCTACTAAAGAAGAGGAAAAACCTTGATTAGTTTTTATATAATTAAACGAGTCTCCATGAGTATTCTCACTTATCAGGCTTGATCTTGGAGATCTAAAAAAGTTATTGGTGTATTTATGGTGAAGAGGTCTATAACCTTCCCATATCCTAGAGTTTTTGGGTTATCTATTATTGAAAGAACTAAAAAGTTTATAGAAAGAAAAGGGAGATGAATTGGTTTCTGTTTAGTATCTCACAAATAGCACCATAGACAAGCCTTTTAGCAAAGCCCACTGAAATTATTTTTTTCAATGATAAGTAACTAGGCTAAAAAGTTAAAGAAGAAGAATTACACTGGAAGCTTATGTACACTAGAAGTCTTACATGGAGATTTAGGGACCTTTGATGCTTAAGTTAGTAAAGTTGTATCATGAATGTGATGTGAGTTGTTTAAATTACAAAAAAAGAAGATAATAATTACAGATGTTGAGAGAATAAGAAATGTTTTGTATACGTCTAACATGAATGAGCTTAAATTTACATGTTTCATAGGTGTTTTTATACCAAAAAAACATAACAAATTGCATCGAAAAGAAGGCATATGCAAACCCTTAACCTAAAATTATAAAACCAGTGTTAAATATGGTAATCCTCAACCAAAAAATAATAAATTAAGAGGAAAATTTTTATGATTAGGGGCAAAAATCCCTAGAAAATTAGCTTTAAAGTCTTGGATGAAATAAAATAATAAATTGGTACGTGAAATGTCAACCCTGTGATGAATCATATAAATCCCCAACTAGGAAATAATAAAATTAAAAGAATATTTTTGTGTGACGAGTGGTGCAAATCCTTGGTTATTTAGCGAAAAACTCAGATGAATTAAAGAATTATCTTATGCATGAAAATATTGAAAGTCGGTGTGAACCTCGTGTATAACAATGTAATTTTCAACTAAAAAATAATAAAATTTAGAGAACATTTTATTATGATAACTGATGAAGAATCCCAAGATAGCTATGCCAAAATTGGATGAAATAATAATAAAAATACTATATGCAAAAATATTGACAGACATGGATATGACAATGCATATAGGATTTAAATGAGTGGTATTGTTTTAATTCTTAACAAAATCCCCCTTCCTCTCTCAATAAAACTAGTCGGCCATGTAAAGGGGTAAGAACTCAGAATTTATGATTTTATCCTTCTTTCTTCTTCAAATTTACTTGGGTTATGAGTTATGAAATGCGATTAAGTTATTTTCATCCATGATATCAGACCAAATTATAAGAAATTAGAGAGAAAAGGTGTTAGTGGATTTTTATGTTTGGATTGAAATGTTCATGATTCTTGAAATTAAGGTTCATATTGTTTTTGTGATTGAATGTTTAATTGGGTTATTTATTATTGCTATTGGGTTATGATATTGTATAGAAATGTTTTGAATTGGGTTAATTGTATGACGAGTTGGAAAATCCCAAAATTTATGAATTTAGGGTTTATGTAAATTTTTATTGATATGATAAATTGAGTGATTGCTAGTTACTTAGAATTTATATGATATGATTGAGGATATAATTGAAGAAATTGAAAAATAATTTTGAGAAATCAAGACTCTAGTAGCCGATCATATTTGGATATTTTAAGGATTTAGAAATTTGATTAAATTAGAATGATTTTGGTGTTTTAAATAATGTTTTGAAATGCTTGAGATTATGTATGACTTTTGAAATGTGAAATTATAAAATGTTAGTTAATTTTGTTATATACTGGAAAGAGAAAAATGTGGAAATTTATAAGATTGTGTAATGTGAGTATTTTAAAGATGATGTTATATTTAAATTTGATTAATATGATAATGAGATTGTGTTAGTTATATTTGCAAATCATGTGAAGAAGAATGCCTAAACATTAGAAAATGTTTGTTAAGGTTGAAAAGATGGAAGTGTGGAATGTTAAGGAATTGAGTAAATTTTGGTGTTTTAGATATTATTGTTATATTTAAATTGAATGGTGTGATTATGGAAGTGAGTTAATTTTGACGGTAATTTACGTTAAATAAATTAGTTGATATTGGTTTATGTTGTTAAATGTGTGAAAGAAAAGAAGGAAATGTGGAGATTGGTAGAATTGTGTAAATGTTAGTATTTTAATGATGTTGTAACATTTAGAAAGATATTAGAATTTTACAATTTTAAAGGCTAATGTGATCGATCATGGAAATGCATTTGTTAGGAAAATGAGAATTTGTTCTAATTGTGAAATCATGTGTAAATTAATTATTATGTAGGCCTCATTAATTATAATTGGGATAGAATAATGGATGGTTGTATGTTTTACATATTGGAAAGGGAGTTTCAGAAATGAAATTTGATAATTTTGATGTGGGAAGGTTTAATTAAACTAAAAAATGGGATAGATTGTGTTGATAATTAATGAATTTGATGGAAATTAAAGAAGATTGAAGTTATATTTGAAATTCTAATATTTTCTTGAGTGCGGCCGAACAAAAGAAAAATATGCATAAGAAAATTTATGCTAAACACATAAAAATCGTAGTGTGAAGGCTTGAGCAGTGTATGTTAAAATGCTAAAATAGACTAAGACTTGTACAATTATTTATGGTAATGTGTGTATTTACATGTCCGACTAACTTGGTTGTTAAATAAGTGAATATGTGTTGGCCAAATAGGATATTAAAATTTTATCGGGGGGGATTTTAAAAGAGACGTCTGAAGTAAGACTCATTTTCTCAAGAGCACTTCCAACAAGAGCTTCAGATAAGGGTTTCCTTGTTGCCCTTTAATTAATTTAGTTGTTCATGTAAATGTTGAAATACAAATTGTATGCTTATTTCTATATATCAAGAACAAATATTCATTATCAAAACTATGGTATTATGGAAGATAACATCACAAGAAATATGCCTCCGAGGAGGAAAATAAATGTCATGGGGAACTATGCATTCGGGGTGGAAGGATGATGTTTTCGGGTAGAGTAATGACATTAAATAATAATACACCTACAGAATTGCAATGGCAAAAACTAATTAGTTTAATTCTCAATATAGCCACAACGATGAAATTTCATAGTGTAAATGTTAAGTTAACTGCAACGACAAAGATTAATTAGTTTAGTTCTTGCAATGAGCACAACGACAAAACTTGATAATGTTAAGAATAAGTCGGTTGCAATGACAGAGACTGATTAATTATATGTTAAGTTAGTTGTTTGGATAAAGACTTATCTATTTTATATCTTAGTCGACTGTTTAAATGAAGACTAGTTAATTATATGTATAAATCGGTCGTTTGAATGAACATTTATCTATTTTATATACAAGTTGGCCATTTGGATGAAGGCTTAAATAATAAGATGTAAATGATGCCTACAAGGCAAGGAATTAATTTGAAAATGATGTCTATGGGGCAAGAGGATAGTATTATGTAAAAGATGCCTACGGGGTAAGAATTAATATGTAAATGATACCCATGAGCAAGAAAATAACATTACGTGAATGATGCCTACGATGCAAGAAAAATAATATATACATTATGCCTATAAGGCAAGAAAATAACATTACATGAATGATGCCTACAAGGCAAGAAAATAATATTGTATAAAATTATTCCTGTAAGGTAGGGAACTTGTATGTGGGATTTTAAATCAGCTTCAATAGCAGACCTATTATGTAAAATTTTAAGCTGACCACAATGACGAGGGTTATTATGTTTTGAAGTCTGAGTTATGAATATTTTAAAAAGAAATTGGTGGATATAGATAAGGTAGAATATGAAATATGAATTATCAAAATGAACTAGAGAGTGCAGAGTTTAATCGTAGTATCGTCTGTGATTACCATGATAAATCAATTAATGACTGGTTGATGTAAATTACAAGCTACCAATGTTGAAATGGACTATTGAGTATGGTTGACTAAAATAGAGTTATAAATTTTTATGTTGAGATTGACGAACATGGTTAAATGAGAGTGTTAATTACTATCATTTACATCGATAAATGGGCACCAACCATTAATGAAATAAAATAACAAAAGTATAATTGAAATAAGTGTGAGCCATGTTATCAAGATAGAACAATAAATGTGATGTTGATTTTAAGTAAAAAATATGATTATTGATTTGGATCAATGATCAAAATTGATTTATAAAAGCCCTAAATATGGACTTTGTTTCTGGATTAATGAATTTTTAGATTGAACTAAAACATAAGATTGAACATTATTTTAGTTTAATAAATCCTATAATTAAATTAAGGCCCTAGTTAAGGGTATTTAATTGGGTAAATAAATATGGTTGTATTAAGGTGTAAGTCTAGAATAAGAAATGGATAAATGAATCCAAAATGGTAAACTCAAGCAATACATGTACATATGAATACTAAAATGAAACAATGTACTTGGTTGACTCAAAGCAAGAGTCACTATTAATTAAAATGAATTATTAAATAAAAAAGTTGATGAGATTTTAAGGTATTTATGACAGTGATAATCTCATATGTAAAATAAAAAAAATTATAGTTTACCTATTAACCAAATCAATGAAATTAAATTGAAAGGGTGACAATGATGTTTTCCTGAAAGATCAACAATGATTTGAAAACATAAAAAATATTAATTTTAAACTAAAAAAATTTTAAATTTTTAAAAAATACGATTTAAATCTTGTTCCCAAACATTAGCTACCTACCAACTACACAAATGATAGGTAGACAAAATTGGATTCGGGTGTTCCTACCTGCGTGTGATGGTGTTGGATCCGGACTTACCCCACTAAGGACATCCCAAGTTCAAATGAGGGTTGATATATAATGTGCAAGTTGTAACAAGTAGGCCATATTGAAAACTGTGCACGCCTCAGAGTTTATGCCACTGTCTTTTTTTTTTTTTTTTTTGTCGCCTAGACCCAAAGTG
>Ga0307517_10012952_pt1 | contig 11382 bp, 9 predicted proteins | sample 23_EM_MG_FD_194515 | JGI IMG/M metagenome (GOLD analysis project Ga0307517, IMG submission 194515) | Populus trichocarpa ectomycorrhiza microbial communities from riparian zone in the Pacific Northwest, United States - 23_EM | ecosystem: Host-associated > Plants > Roots > Unclassified | place... | reverse complement strand
TGATATGGGTATTAAAGGCTGGACAGGAGTTGACTTTTTTTTTACATTTATATATATTCATAACTTATCCTTATATGTTTCTCTCTCTTTCTCTTATTTTTTATTTTTTTTCTTAGTATTCTTACCATTCATTTTGTTTGCTGCTTGTTTTCTGGTGTTTTTCTATTCAAGCAAATCTATGTCTTAGGCCACCCCTGTATTTGTTGGACCGTACGAAAACATCCCCCCTGGCACTTGTATAGTAATGACAGGGTTCTTTCCTAATCACTATAAGAATATATCTGGGAAATGCAAGGGGGAGTCTTTAGACTCCCACACCGGGGATTCTCTCGTACAGGTTGGAGGGAAAGGGGGGATCAAGGAGTCCACGGTAGCGTATTTTTTTAATCCACTAGTGAATTGGACTGGCGAAGGAAATTGGGATGAATGGCTTCTTTCTCCTTTTCCCTTCATTAATTTTTTTTCTTTTCTGGCATGATACTGGGTGAGTTTGGTTTTGAATTAGGACCATGATATTATGGTATGCTAGACTACGATGCCAATTAAATAACAGGCCTGGTTAGTGCAGGTGCGGCTAAGGGGCTCTTGTTTATTTGTGCCGGGTTCGGCATCCAGAATCAAGTTAGGTTCTTATGCCTGCAGCTGTTGCCACTGAGTGATACTTTATGAACCCATTTGCATAGGGTATACCAGAGCTAGATCAAGCTGGGCTCCAAGGCAGGAGTGCCCAGAAAGTGATTTGGGTTTCCGGGCCGGCTGGCCTATTAGAAAACACTAATTTTGACAGGGATTCTTGTTTTTGAGGATTTACCTTCCCTTGGGGTGGGTAGAGATGGGGTGGATGACCGACGGCCTGGTGATTTAGTATACTGTGGCGCAATACTTGCACCGTGTTTGGATATGTCGATGACGATCGGAAAATAGGATCCCTAATGTACCGTTGCGGGGCATCCATCATTGGGAGCAAGAACCTTCTAATATTTAGACACGTCGGATGAGCTTTGCTGTGCTTCTTGAAGTTATCCGGAGGCGCGTTGGTCCTGTGGTTTTTCAAGCTCATTCAGGATTATTATGGAGGCTTTGGCAGCGGAGAGTCTACGGAGTAGGCTCACTTTTTTTTAGGGTTTAATCCATCCCTGGGGACCTGGTGTTGTGCCTGGACAGAATTAACCGAACACAACATGGCAACCAAAAGAGCAAACCTTTAGAATACCATGCGCTTGGCGGTCAACCCTTTCGGATACCATTGACCGAGAAATTTGCCATCGAAAAAGTGAAACCTTTGCATGGAACCGTCACTCTCTTCGGCCACTATAAAATAGTGAGGAGGGATTGGGAGATAAAGTGAAAAAGTATCACCAAATGCAGTCAAGGTTGTATATTTATTTTTCTGCCCTCAGAATGGCTTCCTGTGTGGTCTGCTCTCTTGAAAGTGGTAGGTCCAGAGTGGTTTTTTATGCCAAGGATCCCTAGAAAATCACTAAAAAAATTGTAGGAAAATTCCATAAAACCACTAGGAGGGTTAAAGAATTCATTATTTTTTCGGTAATTTTTCTCAATTTCTTTGCCTGTTTGAGGGATAAAATTATATGCCAAGGTGTGTAAATATTCTATTGTTCGTCGCAATGTGGGTCGCCCCTGTCAAGGTTTCACTTTTTCGATGGTAAATTTCCCGGTCGATGGTAAAGGCTTGACCGCCAAGCGCATGGTATTCTAAAGGTTTTCTCCAAATAAACACGCCCAAGCACCCTGCAACCCCACCGAGAGAAATTGCAGCTCGGCCGGAACTAACCCTCCCGGTCAGCCTCTTTTTGTTTAAGATACTGTACTACCGTAAAAACTCAAATAGAAGATAAATGTGCTAGGACGTTGGAGTTGCCTCTCCTAGTAAGGCGCCTCGTATATTCCTTTTGTTATGTCTCAACGGGGGGCTGAGTTTGCGGTGTTTTCCCCTCGCGTAGCTGAGAAGGGAAATTCCAACGTCCTAGCACATTTATCTTCTATTTGAGTTTTTACGGTAGGTCTCCTATTCTCTGCAGTTACCGTAGGCCAAATAATATATTTTATCCCCATTTTGGTTATCAGTATTCTAGGGTTGGTCGGAGTGGTGTTGTTGTCAAAACTAAATATTTTCCTCCTCGCTGATGTTCGGTTAATTTTGTCCACGCACAATATATCGGTATGAGCTTCGTGCCCGGGCAGCGCGATATTGGGGGGGGGGTCATTGGGAGTCTCGTGTAAGGGCTATCGCGGTTCCTTGACTTCTAGTAAATGAATCACCATCGTTCACGTTATGAAAGGCGCTCGTGATTTATTTGCCTGGGCCAGACTTTTTATGGGAGAGATGATGACTTTTATTTGTAATTGTGGTGGTTATGCATAAAGTGAGAGGGAGTTTCTGACATACTGAGCTGGAATCTGGAATGCTTTGTATCTCAAGCTGGGGCCCACGGTATTAGCACTAGCGATGATTTTTGTGGCTTCCACACTGAGTTTGACATGTCGGCTACCAAGACTGTCATAGTTTATGTATAGATCTAGTTGAACTTGTTCTACTACCGGCATTTGGGGGTCTTCGTGAATGGCTGTTTGCAGAGTACGAGACTTTCCTTCAGTATTTTGTTAGTCAGAAGTAGAATCTGTAATGCTGCTTTAATGCCGGAGGACCCACACTTTTCTTCAGCAAAACCCCGCCTCTCTTCAGCTCCTAAGAACATCATCAACAGACCTACTCAATAACTCCGAACGGAGCAAAGCAACAAAACGCGGAATATGTCTCAACCCACCACCTACGATAATAGAAACTGCTTCAATACTACGAACTCTTTTAATAATGTGTGGAACAACTGTACTGTTGCCGATGATCGGTCCCCACTCCTAGCCTGGTTATCACCTCTGGAGCCCAGGCTACGGCATCAGGACATCCGAGAGCGCCGCATCGGCAATGTGGGGGGATGGCTCATGGAAACTGAAGAATTCAGAAGTTGGCATGAGAGTCGTGGAGGTGATGGTGGTAAAGAAGTCTTGTTTTGTTATGGGGCTCCGGGAGTGGGCAAAACATTTATTAGGTAGGGGGGTTAACTTTTGGGAGAGGGAAATAAGGGAAATAAGGCTAACAAGCTGCGATGTCAGCTCGCTGGTGGTGGACAGGTTGTGCGATCAGGCTAGGGGACAAAACACAGCCGTTACGTGCTTTTACTTTGATTTCGCAGCCCGAAAGGAACAGTCAGCGATCAGCATGCTGGGTTCCTTGCTGAAGCAGATCGTTGGTGGACTGGGAAAGGTTCCAGAGGAAATATCGAAGGCCTTTCAGGAGCAGAAGATGGCTGTTGGCGGACGAGGACTGCTGCTTCCAGATATCGTGGGGATGCTACCGGCTATCGCGTCCTCACTACGCACATTTGTATGCATAGATGCCCTGGACGAATGTGCGGCGGTGCATCGAGTCAAGGTCCTTGATTCGCTAAAACAAATACTCGAGAAGTCCCAGTCCATGCGAATATTCATTATTGGAAGGCCTCATATTCGGGCTGAGGTTGAAAGGCGCCTATCTGGACGAGTGATGAGTGTATCCGTAGGTTCCCGCGGGGATGATATCACCGAATACATTCGTGTCAGGCTAGATGAGGACGAAACCCCGGAGCCGATGGACGAGACTTTAGAGGCGGACATTCTGGAGAAGATTCCTGAAAGATTGTCGGGAATGTACGTGTGGCATGACGCTTGGAACCCCACACCACACCATCCGCTAATAGATATGCGTCTAGGTTTCTACTAGTGTCCTTGAGTGTCGATGCGATCTTACATGAACCGACTATCTATGGGAGACGGGAAAAACTTAGAAGAATGACGGATGGATTGGAGTTAGGAGATGTTTATGGTGCGACGATCGAACGGATAAAGGCGCAAGCTGGAGATAAATCAAGACTCGGGATGGCAGCGTTGATGTGGATTAGTCATGCGGAGCGACCGTTGCAAGCAGATGAGCTCTGCCACGCCCTAGCAGTCAAGCTGGGTTCCACGGATTTCAATATTGACAACGTTCCTTTGATATCGACCTTGGTTAGCTGCTGTCAAGGGCTTATTACTGTGGATAAGGAGGCGTCAACTGTGCGGTTGATCCACTTTACTCTGCAGGAGTATCTTTCCACTCACCCCGATGTATTCAGCAGACCTCACTCGGTAATGGCGGAAATCTGCCTGAGATTTCTGAGTTCCCGACAGGCCAAAACCCTTTCAACCGGTGCTTCTCCTAATCCGCAGAGCACACCCTTCCTATCATATTGTTCAGTATACTGGGGGGTCCACGCAAAACAGGAACTCTCGGACTGCGCGAAATCACTTGCGGTAGAGCTATTAAAAGATAATTATGGCCAGATGTGGACCAGGTCGCTTTTAGAGCAAGAACTAGATTTGTATTCTGGGCGTTTTGATACTTACTCTCCGTTCAGTGGACTTCACTGCGCATCGTTCTTCGGAATTGTTGAAGTCGTGGCTACTCTGATAGGAATGGAATGTTATGATATCAATGCAGGAGATTTTATGGGGTTTACACCACTTGCATGGGCATCTCGTAATGGACATCAGGAGGTGGTGGAAATATTAGTCGGGCGGGAAGAGGTCAATCGCGACGTCACAGATAAGAAGGGCCGAACACCACTCTCGTATGCCGCTAGGGGTGGATACGAGGGAGTGGTGAAACTACTACTCGGACAAGAAGAGGTCAATCCCAACGTTGTAGATAATGGCGGTCGAACACCGCTCTCGTATGCCGCTGGGGGTGGACGTGAGGGTGTGGTGGAACTACTACTCGAACGGGAGGAGATCAATCCCGACGTTCCAGATATTTACGGCCGAACACCGCTCTTGTATGCCGCTGGGGGTGGCCGCGAGGGAGTGGTGAAACTACTACTCAAACGAGAAGAAGTCAATCCCGACGTGACGGATAAGGGCGGCCGAACACCGCTCTTGTATTCCGCTGGGCGTGGATCCGAGGGGGTGGTGAAACTACTACTCGGACAAGAAGAGGTCAACCCCGATGTGACAGATAATGGCGGCCGAACACCGCTCTCATATGCCGCTGGGGGTGGATATGACGGGGTGGTGAAACTACTACTCGAACGGGAGGTCAACCCCGATGTGACAGATAACGGTGGCCGAACACCTCTCGCGTATGCCGCTGGGGGTGGACGTGAGGGAGTGATGAAGCTGCTGCTCGAGCCGGAAGGGTTAATCCCGATGTGATAGATAATTATGGCTGGACACCGCTCTCGTATGCAGCTGGGGATGGACGTGAGGGAGTGATGAAACTGCTACTCGAACGGGAGGAGGTCAATCCCGACGTGACAGATAGTGGCGGCCGAACCCAGCTCTCGTATGCCGCTGAGGGCGGATATGAGGGGGTGGTGAAACTGCTACTCGAACGGGAAGAGGTTATTCCCGACGTGACAGATGATGCCGGCCAAACACCGCTCCTGTATGCCGCTCAGGGTGGATATGAGGGGGTGGTGGAACTATTACTCGGGCGGGAAGAGGTTAATCCCGACAAGCCAGATCAGAGCGGCCGAACGCCGCTCTCATATGCCGCTGCGGATGGACGTGCGGGAGTGATGAAACTACTACTCGAACGGGAAAAGGTCAATCCCGACGCGACAGATAATTACGGCTGGACACCGCTCGCGTATGCCGCTGGAGCTGGACGTGAGGGAGCGATGAAACTACTACTTGAACGGGAAGAGGTTAATCCCGACGTGGCAGATAATGGAGGCCGAACGCCACTCTCGTATGCTGCGAAGGGTGGATATGAGGGGGTGGTGGAACTACTACTCAAGCGGCCAGAGGTCAATCCCGACGTAGCGGATAGCTACGGCCGAACCCCGCTCTCGTATGCCGCTGGGGGGGGGGTATGTGGAGGTGGTGAAACAACTACTCGAACGGGAAGAGGTCAACCCCGACGTGACAGATAGTGATGGCCGAACACCGCTCTCGTATGCCACTAAGGGTCGATCTGGGATCGTGGAGAGGATGGCATCCGGAGAGTGGGGGGCCAATCCCGGCAAGTCAGATCGCGATGGAGTGATGAGGATATTACTCGGACGGCCGGAGGTCAACCCCAACATGCAAAATAATGACGGCCGAACACCACTCTCGTATGCCGCTGAGGGTGGATATCAAGGGATGGTCAGGCTACTACTCGAACGAGAAGAGGTCAGTCCCAACGTGGCAGATAATGACGGCCGAACCCCGCTCTCCTTTGCTATTAGGTATGGCCATAATAGAGTAGCAGCCCTCCTCTTGTCCCACAAAGCGGTAACCCCTACCGTTTAAGGCCCCGGAGATACCGCTGAGTGGAAAAAGCCGCCCCTTTCCTTCGGAGCCCGTTCTTCACGCCGTATGTCCTTAGGTATCACTCTTTGTAGATGCAGGATATCCCATGGGATCGCAATGCATGTATATGTTATACCTTCGTGTCCTTTTTAGGGCTTTGCTTTCGTGGCCGGGTGTGGAATCTGTGAGTTCCTTGGGTTTCTATTTACAAGGTTCCTTACACTTTGGTTCTTGGGGAGGATAGGTTCTATTGTTGAGAGAAGCTCTAGTTTGTAGCTCGCAGTTCTCATCCCGTCATTCAATTTTTCTTTGGCTGTAAATTTTGCCCGTGTTTTTAGTGTTTCTTGTATAGTTTTTTCCTCCTTTATTCCTTTTCTCCTGAATGATAGATAGGCTGTGTATAGGGAGTTGATTAGATAGAGGATAAGTGGTGTAGGATAGCGCAAGGGTTCTCGAGGAGGTTAACAACTATATGAAGACTGTGTCTCGGATAAGAGGCTGGTTACCATAAATTACATGGCGTAATAAATAGTACTTGTAATAACACGCTTAGCGAACACGTGCTGGTCACCCCCGCTACTAGTATTAGTACAAGGGTCCGGCATATCGATCGAACACACCAAAGTGGCTTCACAATAGCGTCAGGCGTGTGCGATCGCTATATGCCGGGCCCTTGTACGAGTATAGGAATGGAGGGAGTCTAGCGCACTAGCTTTTCGTGTCACTCATCAATATCACTCGCCCCGGGATCAATTTGATAATATGTAACATATCGATGGAGGAACCACCAGGGTGTGCTGCACACAGGTATTCAGAGACTGCAAGACTCCCGGGCAGAAGCTGAGTTAAAGTCGCCCAGTCGCGAAACCCCCAATAGACTACCGGTTCTGCGCATCTCGAGATCGGCGGCAAGCATCTCCGGACGGTGTGGCAAAAGTCTGCATAATAGCAATGACAGGGTTCTTTCCTGATCGCTAAGGGAATGTATCAAGGAAAAGAAAGATGGAGCCTTTCAACCCCCATATTGGGGATAACCTCGTACCGTACTCGGGTGTGTCAGTAAAAATCGGAAACTAAGGGTGGCAAAACAGGGATTTAGAAGATCGGAAGACTCGGATAAGGTTGTCTGGAAAGTTTTATTATAAAACTAGACATCATAAACAGGATCTGGTGCACCAAATAGTAGAGACTTGTGCTAATATTGATATGCAGATATACGGGTATGTGACTAGGTAGTATATCCTGACCTTTAGGAATTGCAAACAACTTGGAGCCGGTTTGGCAAAAATGAGACTGTTCCATTGCCAGTGGGCAACCTTTTCTACTGTGAAAATGATTTTTTCTCCATTTTGAATTGAAAGGAAATGAGAGAACGGAATGGAGCTGTTGTAGCCAAACTGGCTCCTAGATTCATTCTGATATTGTATAATTCTCCTATCTCCTAGCCACATAGCCACATACTGGTACTCATATCTCTGCCCAACCACTCACGTACATATCTTTCAAAATACCAAATTGTATAACTAATTCATACTGGGGAAAAAGATAGACATAATAATAATGATAAGAATAATACTCGTAATAATCATAATCATAATCATAATCATAATAATATTAATAATAATAATAATAAAAATAAAAATAATAATAATAATAATAATAAGAGCAATAAACGATACAGATAAGGGGAAAAGAAAAGAAAAGAAAGAGAAAGTAATAACCAAGGGAAACTAAAACCTAGTATGTTCGCCGTGCACACGAAGAAGCTCAGAAATCTGAGTAGGCATAGACGTAGTTAGCTGGTGAATATCGCGTGGTGAAAGAGCTTCCCACTCCTCATTGATAGCGGTAAGAAGCGTAGGCATAGTAGTAGGGCGAGGAGAGCATCGCATTATTCGGCGTTTAAGTAAACACCAAATACCCTCAATTGGGTTCATGGCTGGTGAGGTTGAGGGCCATGGTAGAAGGTAGTTGGCTAGGCTAAGCTCTTCCATAGCGGTGGTAGTGAGACGGCAGCGATGTGCCAGGGCATTATCTTGTTCAAGATATATGTAGCCTGAGTTAGTTACGTCTATTTGGTGTAAAAACTGCCACCAAGGATGTAAATATGGGCGGAGAATATGATCGATATATGTTCGGCCACCAATGTTTCCCCAGGTTGAGGTATCCCAAACAATGAGGGGTCCTTTTTGGGCCCGGTAAATGGCACCCCACACCATGATGCAAGTACAACGAGCGAAGTGGGGAACTAAACAATCCTCAAGATACTCTTCCCCTGGACGTCGTGTGACCCACACTGTCCCGCATACCTCCCCCACTGAAAAAGAACATTCATCGCTCCATACAACATCTAGCCAATCCTCCATCCTCCAATCCTGGAACTGGTAGGCCCAGGACAAACGCCAAGAACGAGCACTCTCAGACAGAAAAGGCTTTACACGTGCGATATGCAGATCGTATCCAGCACTTTCAAAGACCTGGCGGAGGGTATTGCGGCTGAGACAGACACCAGCTAACTGAGCAATCTGCTGGTAGGGTAGACGACGATTCTCTGCGCTGGCTGTAGCCGTAGACAGGAGACGTCTCCGGAGGTTGTCAGTTACGACAAGGGGTCAGCCTTTATGTTAGGTGGTAGCTTCGGCGTGAGGTATTCTGACAGCTAGAACCTTGATCGTGATTATATCACAGAACTCGTTAAGAAGACACGAGCAATGTAGGCTAGATATAATATTCACTTCGGTGTAGATAGTCGAAGTATTGGTAACGATATAAAAGTGTAGATAACTTATTATATTGATAAGATCTCTTCTCCGTGCTTGTTGATCCCTATCTACTCTGGGCTCTTACCCGCGTCTTATACCCTTTCCCGGGGTACATCTAACTATCAGACTAGCGAAGCACGTTTTCCAACTTCTCCTAGTTTCCATGAATGTGCGAACATCGTTTGACCCTGAGTTCTCGCACACCACTTCGGCTTTAATCATTGCCCAAGTAATTGCGTCCAATTACGGGTTCTCGATTCTTACGCCATTGTAACAATCATATTGTTAGATAGTTATGCAACAGGCAACGATAGTGGTTTCCTATAGTGAGCAAGTCTTCTTCTTTGTAATAAGGCGTAGGGGAATACTATCTCTTCAGATAGTACGGAACTGGCTTGCTTGTCTTGAGTCGTTTTACTAGAGGTACTATCTCTTCAGATAGTAAGGTGGGTGGATTGTCGTGCTTGATAGAACTATCACAATAGTCCTATGTTCGGGCAACCTGTCGAGACTATCACAATAGTCTCCAGGTTCTTAGAGCGTAGGTTCTCGTAGGGGTGGAGTGTATGTAAAGAGAGTAAAGCGTAATCGTATTGCAATATCTTGAGTATAGAAAAGTACTTAGATGGTTGCGTGAAGATCCTATCTCTTGGTCGGAACCAAGCGTCTTATATAGGCATCTTCTCACAACCCTATCCCTGGTGACTCATCACCTTGCGCTACATAAACCTCTGCGACTCATAGTGAGTCATAGCGCGAAATCCATCAATGTCTCATATGAGTCATTGCCCAACATTCCGTTAACAAATCAAAACTCATAAACCAAGTCATGTGCTCAAACGAGTCACATGCGCGAAACCCATGACTCATAATATGAGTCATGTGCGAAAGTCATTACATCATATGACGTCACTATCGTGAGTCATGAAACAATCAACCAATCAAAATATAACAATGACTCTCGAGTGCGTAGTCATGTGAGAACTATGAGTCAAGTGATGTCATAGTGTGAAATCCAACATACCTTATGACTCATAAGTATGAGTCATGTGAGATCTGCCTTGCTTAGTCACGATTTGTGACATTAGCTCCTGTCTCCCCCTAGCATCGGTCCCACGATGCTACTTGCCCAAATCTAACAACCTCTGCCCATCTCTTCTGAGTTCTTTCCGGAGGCTGTGGTTCCTGTGTTCGAGCTCCTCGTTTGCTCGTCTTTTGGTGTCCATTTCGTTCTTCAGCCTTGCTAGGCTGAAACCAGATCCTGCGACCGTTCTGCGAAGTCCTTGGATTTCTTCGCGCATTCGTCCTATCGTGGTCTGGTAGTTCGCTAGCTCCTGTCGGGTTTCTTCGTCCCTCTCCATTGACTGTTGCCTTTCGTCCAGCAGTTCTTGGATTTGCCTTTGTAGGGCTCCGACATCTGGTTGAGTTTTTTCGCTCCCCTCCTCCTGCCGTGTCCTCACGGCACCGAATTTCCTTCGTTGTTCTGGCTCGGGGTGTCTCCGATGCCACTTTGAGAGGGGTTTCTTGTCTCCGTTTTCCTGGGGATAATATCCCGCTTTGATCTTCTCTTGCACATGTACGAAGCATTTGTCGTCGTAGCATTCGTACCATGTCACGCTCTGCCCATGGCGTTTCCTCTGTTGTTTTTTGTTCCGGTGCGATACCGGTACTGATGGCATAGACCGAGATCGGTCTTGAGGAAACCACCCCGAGGCTTCCTTGTCCTTGTAGTGCACTTGGCACCCGTCGTCGTAGCATGCCGTCCATGACAGCACATCGTGCTCCCTTCGAGCTCGTTCCTTGTTTTCTGCTGCTTCCCACTCGTGTGGGGCTCTGTATGGGGGGCTCGTGGGTAGTCCCACGGTAGTTTCCCACCCTTCTTGGGCGGTCTTCGGTGTTGGGGGTCTTGGTGTCGTCATTCGTGGAGGTGGTGGTGGTGGTGCGAGTTGCGGTGGTGGTGTTATGGAGACCCAAGTCTCCCCGTTTTCTTGTTCCTCGATTTTGATCGAGAGAGGGCTTCCTGGGGTACTTTTGGTGGAATTGTTGTTTTGCGATGCCTGCATTTTCGAAATCTTCGTAGGGGTACCAAACTTTGTCGTGTTCCGGAGGATAACCGGTCCACTTGGCCCGGTATTGTAGTTTCCCGTAGTGTAGTCGAGAATCGATAATTTGTTCGAGTTCGTACTCTGGTTCTCCTTCGATGATAATTGGAGGTGGTGGTTGTGCTCGTTGAGAAGGAAACTTATCGTCGTGATATAGTTCAAGAAGAGAGATGTGGAATGTGTTGTGGATC
>Ga0307517_10012951_pt1 | contig 11383 bp, 6 predicted proteins | sample 23_EM_MG_FD_194515 | JGI IMG/M metagenome (GOLD analysis project Ga0307517, IMG submission 194515) | Populus trichocarpa ectomycorrhiza microbial communities from riparian zone in the Pacific Northwest, United States - 23_EM | ecosystem: Host-associated > Plants > Roots > Unclassified | place... | reverse complement strand
GTAATTTGTTTTTGTTTCGACAATAAAATGGTTTTCTTTCTATAGTATCATATTTCATTAATAAAATCAAGAAAAATATAATAATTTGAACTAAAAAGGAAAGTGCATATATTTCTAGTAAAAAAAAACTAATTTTCTTATTCAAGTAATTGTTTTAAGCAAAAATTGATTATGATCAAGAAAACATGTATCAATTAAAATTTTTAAAAATTATGAATCAATTATCCCTCTACAATTGTGTAAGAAAATACGAGAACAACAATTTAGAAAAACTTATATAAAAATCTACAATTAATATTAATGAAAAAAGAGAAAATAGATATTTTATTCTCATTTAATATTAATGAGAAAATTATTATAAAAATTATGCATATCATGTTAGTATATATTATCCAAGAAAAAACCAATTATTTTTTAATCAGAAATTTTTTTTTGGAATGAAGGTTGCAACAATAAAAATAAAAGTTTATTAGAATTTTCAATCATTTGAAATAAGAAAGAAAAATGCACTTCTTTAATCTAAACTTCATTCTCTTATTAATGCATCTTTTTTGTATTCACTGTTTTTAAATAAAAATACATTATGATCTCGAAGGTAAGCTTTAATAAAACAATATAAAAATAATATCTCAATATTTTTTTTTGTGATTAAAAAAAAATAATATGATAAAAGCATTTAAAAAATCTATCAAAACAATAAAAGAATATAAATTGTTTTCATTAAATATGCATGAGTAATTTTTATTTTTTTTGCATACTAGGTATATAATAATTAAAAAAAATTGTTAAGTTGAATGTTATTTAAGAACCATGAAAAAATTAACAAATAATTTAAATATAATATTAAATATCTTATTTAAAATGAATTTTAGTAAGAATCTAAAAAGGTTAAAAAACAAATAAAAGAGGTCGGCGCCTAGGCCAAAGAAAATTGGCCCCTCGCTGGCTTTTTTTTAATTTTTAATATGTTTAAGGGCAGGCCATATATTGTCCTCCTTTTTAAGTTTTTTAAAAGTAAAATAGATCATGCATCATTTTATGGCCTACATTTCAATCATAAAAGTAGTAGCTAAAAATCAAGATATAGTTTTTATGCAACCCCTTGTTTCTCCATTGAATATTCGAAAAAAAATATTTGGATTTGTGTACCTTATAGGCTGGGATTTTGTTTTTATACAGCACCTTATTTTTTGAATTTGTTTTGTCTAGGTAATTGACGTGTTTCTCCTTACTTTGGTTATAAAAGTTGTTAAAATCGCGATTTAACTCGTAAAATTATATGGTTTTACGAGTTAATATATGCTAAACGTGCAGAATTACTTTAAAAACTCAAAAATTGATAAAATTAGATTAAAATCGAGTAAAATCAGTAAAATCACAAAAAATCACGATTTTAATACCAATTTTACGATTTTAAGAAAAACATATACTGCACTGCAATAGTGCAATATCTTTTCCTCCCGACCAATAACGACATGCCATTTGTCCACATAAAAGATGTGCTGCCAGGCGCCAGCTACGCCCCGAAGGGGATGCCATATATGCTGCAATAGTGCACTTCCTTGTCAGGCTCAATTTCCAATATATGCCCTCTTGCCTTCACTTCACGGGCATGACCTAGGCTTAGCTAATGTGTTCATGAATGCTAAGAGTACTAGCCAATGTGATCTCGTGTAACATTTTTTTTAAATTTATTTTTATTTAATTATATAAACATTAAAATATATATTCATAAAAAAAAAATGATTAAAATTTTAAGTCAAAATTATCTCTGCTCACGAGTAACGTGGTTTATGAAATAAAAACCACTGACAATTAAATACTTGTTAGAGTCTAATAACTTGAATCAAAGAGGAAAGAAAATGTTTATCTTTATCTTTAATAAAAACTCAATTTCCTTATTCATGTATTTCTTTGTTTTGATGTATTAATATTAAAAATATAAATATATATTATTTTAATATATATATAAATTTTTATTTGAATCATGTATTTTAAGGTGTTTGAACTATATATGAAATTTTATTTGAACCATATATTTTAAGATACTTGAACCATGTATGAAAAAAAATTCCTTACGATTTTACGATCCGAGTTTATTTTACATTTTCCGTACCATATTAAAAATGCGTTTTTGACAATCTTGATAGTCTTTGCATGGTGAATTCTATATGTTGTGCCATGATACCCATCATGCTCCTGATATCACTAATTCAAGCCCCTTGGTTTTCAATAGTAAAGTAAAATTAATTTTAAATTTTATCCCTTTAGCAGGTCTACTAGTTGCTCATACTCTTGACTATTTTCTTGCTTGAGTGTGTCTATAAAATCCTTAAAATGTTTGAAATCAGCTGCTCTTGTGTCTGGTACTGCCATAATTAAAGTTCATGGATAGTCTGCTCTGATACTACTTGTTATAAGTGCGATGGTTATAGTGCCAATCTGGATTTAGCATTGTTAGCAGGACAGAGAAAGTTGTTAAGCTTCCTGCATTCCAGGAGTGTCATTCTTTTTCATACTGCCAGACAAAGTCTATTACAATTATATAGTCAAGCTACTCTTCTAAAATTACTCTCCAGAACATGCAGGAACACAGAATAATTTGTCCTTGGTAAAACGGTGTGTAAAGCAAATTGAAAGGAAGCCTATTAGCTAATTGAAACGGTGCACTAGGGAATATAAATGAAATAGTGCGTTGAATGTTGGAACTGTCATATTAATTTGAATTTAAAAGACTAACTTCTTCTTCTTCTTCTTTTTCTGCTGGTAACATGGTAACGAGAGTATGCATTAATTTGAGCCTTGCTTGCTTTTGTAAACAAGAGAACATCATCCGCAAAAAAAATAGATGAGAAATTCATGGATCTCCCTCGGAAACATAAACTGGTTGCCAGGCTTTATCTCTCACTTTTTCGTTAATTAGGCATGCTAGTTTGTTCATGCAAATCACAAATAGATAAGGAGACAGTGGGTCTCCTCGACGCAGACCACGACTTCAAAAAAAAAACGTGTTTTCGAGCCATTCCAAAGAAGAGTAATAGTTGGAGACCGAAAACAAAACTTAATCAATCTGATAATCTTTTAAAGGATTTTTGTTAAAAAATAATATAAATTATATCTTAGAACCTCACTTAAATAGCTTAAATTATTGGGTTGAAATGGTTCTTTGACATGATATTAAAACCTTGATGGCCAAGCGGTCACGAGTTTGAACCTCACCATCTTCATTTATTTAATAAAAAAATAAGCACAAGGTAATGTAGAGTTATGCAAGTTTCAAACTCAAAGGACTTTCACTTGAGAGGATATATTAGAAAATAATATAAATCATATCTTGAAACCTCACCTAAACAGCTTAAACTATTGGATTGAGATGGTTCTTTAACAAGCCCTAACTCTTCCAAAATTGATTGCAGGAAATCCTAATTTACCCTGTCAGGCCTTTTCAAGATCAATCTTTGCAACCATGCCTGCTTCTGGTCTTATGCATATACGGCAGCACTTCTTGAGCAATTAAGACATTATATGTTGTATTACATCGAGGAATGAAACTGCTTTGAAGGGGACCAATAAGAGCATCTAGGTAAGGACACAACCTGTTGACCAACACCTTTATAATTAGCTTGTAAATTACATTGCAGAGGCTTCTTTGATGAAATTGCTTAAAGTTTGTAGGCCTTTCTTCCTTAGGGATCATGACTACAAGTGTTTCTGTGATCCTACAGCTGAAATTGCCTTTCTCAAACGCCATGTGAACAAGCCTCCATACGTCATCTCCCACCACATCCCAATAAGGAATTGTTACGAATTGTTATAACAGTTGCGGTTTAAAGTATTTTTATTTAGAAATGCATTAAAATAATATTTTTTTATTTTTAAAAAATTATTTTTAAAATTAACATATCAAAACGATCTGAAAACATAAAAAAAATAGCAAAATTTTTTTTTTAAAATTTAAGAAAACACGGTTTCAACCGTGTTTCGAAATGAAATCTAAATCTCGAAAAAAAAAAAGGTTGGAAGCCATCATACCGGAGATTTAAGAGAATCCATACTCAGTAAAGCTACATAAACCTCATCTTTGGTCACTGGTTTCAATAAATCAGCAACGCCCCTCTGCAACAGCTTTGGAACATCAACTCCATCCATAGCAGAATTATCAACTGGATATGTGCAGCAAAACAGGATTTTGTAAAAGTTAACAGCTTTCTTCTGCAGTTTTGCATCATCTGTACACAAATATGGTAATGATTTTGTCTCATAGTCTTGAGTGACACTAATTATAACCACCAACTTAGGTAATAATTTTAGCATTTAGAATTATGTTTGATGCTAAATCCAAGAAACACGACAAGAATAGAATACATAAACACAATTAGATTTTAAGTTCAAGAGTTTAGCATTTAGAATTTGAAGTTAAAGATTTATTATTATTATTTAGAATTTGGAGTTTCAAGTTTGAATTTAAGATTTGAGTTTTGAGTTTTAGATTTTAGGATAAATGTTTACCAATTTGGTGTTATGATTAGAGTTAGGATTTAAGGTTTGAATTATGATTTACGGGTTTGGGTTTGAAGTTAGGGTTGAGGTTGGGAGTTAGATGGGGTAGGGGTTAGTTAGGATTTGTATTTAGAGTTAGCTTGGGGTTTAGTAGATGTCACAGTTTCTAAACTTAATATGTTTAAATATTGTATTTTTTAATTATAATTTTTTTAAATATCATACTATCCAATTACGACATCTTTAAAATTTCATTTGAAATATATGACATGCATTAAATTGTTATGTTTTATCAAAATATTTTTTTATAAAATACTCCCTAGCTACAAGGTCCCCAGCTTCGCCTGCACTAAAATTGCCGAGAACGACAAATCCATTGACCAAAACGTGAAATTGAGGATCGTCCAAGTCGGGAAAGGAAGAGAAAATGGGGTGAACATGCCTTAGCATACGGGTTTTAATTGAGTGAGAGCGAGAGAGAAATAGAAGAGGAGACAGAGTCAAGCCGCAATCCAGAGGTGCTTTTTTCGTTTCTCACTACAGAGGACACAAGTTCTTATCGCTTGCTCAACTACCCATATGCGCGTGTTCACTTGCACAGCTAATGTTGTTCTAGAATCTATTTTGTTAAATAAATATTTTTATTTCAGTGAAGGAAAAAAAAACACAGAACAAAATTATAGTAACTGAGAAGAAACAATCGCATCTGTTTTCGTATGAAGGGATTGAGCTGGGAGTAAGCAAGGAGCGTTCTCAAAAAAAAAATAAAAAAAAATCAGTCATTAGAGCTTGCTTTAATTAGAGCCGGTTGATTGTTTTTAAAATTATTTTTTATTTAAAAATTATTGAAAATAATATTTTTTTTATTTTTAAAAATTTATTTTTTATATTAGCACATCAAAAAAATATAAAAAAATATAAAAAAATTAATTTGAAAAAAAAATTAAATTTTTACAAAAGTGTTTTTTAATCGCAAAATAAACAAGGTCTTGTTATTGTGTGCTAATTTCTATGTTGGTATGGTGCATGGTGCTTTTTAAAAGTGTTTTACTTAGAAATTTATTAAAATATTCTTTTTATTTTTTTATTTTTGACATCAGCACATTAATATCATTAAAAAACAATAAAAAATATTAATTTGATATTTTTTCAATGTAAACACACTTTTAAATAGTATAAAAAAACATAAGCTATTGCTCTTTCAAACGGGTTTGAAATTATGAGGGTTCCTACCTTCACAAATAATTATGAAAGTTGACTATCAAAGTATTTAAAATGCTTTTCAAATTGTTTTTTCAAATTGTTCAATTAATGTTTTTTTAAGTGTTTTTCAATGATTTTTAATGTGCTGATGTTGAAAACAAAAAAATTTAAATAAAATATATTTTTAATTAAAAAATATCATTTATCGAATTAAAAAAAATACAAAATCAAATCATAGTACATTGAAATGACATCCAAAATCCCACATTAGATAATTAGTATTTTATCTTCCAAAAATAAACACAACAAAATATATAACATTGCTGAGTTTAGAATCCAAGTCATACCAACAAAATCAAAATTACCCGGCCCTTATATAAATAAAAAGTTGTTATATAGTTATATCTTTAAAATTATTAAAAGGTTAGGAGAAAAATGAACTCATATCAAGAATTAAATGGCGAGCCCATTATAGAATTAAGCATCAAGCCGTTCATAATTTGAGCTTGAAATTTATACCTACATTCATGAGATCATCTCTTATTTATTTTACAAGAAAAAAAAGATATTTTTAAAATAATTCTTTTACTGATTAATTGATAAAATCAAATTTTATATTCACAAAGTCAGTGAGAACAAGGAACATTTGAAAAAGTCGAATTTAAATCAAGATAAATAATTTAGAGAGTGTTTGGAAACGGAGATCAACTCATGTTTTTAAAAAATAAAAAAAAATATCATTTTAATGCATTTTAGAATAAAAAACACTTTAAAAAACAACCGCAATCACACTCTCAAACATGCTTTTAATCTCATTTTAAGATCTTGATAAAGATGCATGCCAAATCAATATTCACTAAGAAGAAAAAAGTGTCCAATGGACTGTTAATTAAAAAAAAAAATAGAGAAGAAAAGGAGCATATTTTTATATAAAAAAATTACTCAGATCATCATGTAATTTATTTGATTTTTATTATTTTAAGAATTATAAAGAACATCATCGATAGAGGGAAGGAAAACTCATGGAAACAAGTGTCCTTCCATGCTAAAAATATATAAAATTAAAAGTAGAAGGAAAGAAATAGGGTATCGCGTGGGGCACGCTATCCAGGGTATTCATGAGTCAATCAAACCAAATTTTAAGTTTGACAAAACTGGCGCCATGTAATTTGTCTTACTGGTGGAATCAAATCGAGTTGGTCAACGTCAACTCAGCGTTACATGCGATAAGGGTAGACCTGCCATGCCAGCACAAGCTAAAGCTCACATGATTTTTTACTAAATTTTTATTTTATTTAATTATTAATTTTTCTCTTAAATCTTGCAGTGGCCTTTCAACAGTAAGATTTTTTGTGATTTTCTTTATATATTTTATCTAATGCAAAGTTCTTGTGCGGCACTATGGCACTCAAATTCACGAGAAACTAAGTAAGAAGAGATTATAATTATTAAAGGTGGCATTAAAAGTGAGTTTATATAATTCTCTGTAAACGCAGTTTTAGTGGAGGGAATAATTAACAATAAGGGCACAGCCCACGAGTGAACAGGAAGTCAATTACTCTCAGGGATCGACAAACTATGGTGGTGAATTGAGATGGTCGGGACGATGATGATTCTGCTCGACCAGCCTCTAACTTCCACTAGCAATCTTACCTAGAAGTACAAGTTTCAATCATTTGTCAATTTATACAACAAAAACCCTTTTTTTTTTACTGCTCCGTTAAAAAAAATGGCAAGAAAAAGAATATATAAACCCAATTAAAGAAAAATCTAGAGTAGTAGTTAGAAAAACAAGCCCATAATATTGGTTACTGGGGCGAGTAGGTTGGGTTATTAATTGACGACAGGCAACATGCATGTGATTGCACCGCTTCTCCTTGGCTTGAATTCAAAATCATGGTATGCATGCATTGACTCAATCAAAGGAAAATCCAAGGAGATGAGTCAAGGAAGTAAATTTAGAGGACATTATTCTCACAAATATATTATACATTTGCTATATAATATGAAATCAGAACTGGGCGTTGATGACTTGTTCAAAGTCAAGCTCGAAATAATTAAGACTTGGCAACATGGGAGCGCAAATCATTCACATGACAATACTCCTCTTTTCCCTTCACCACTCTGTATACATAGAACCATTGCCAGCTCTGCTGTCATGGCGCCCCCAATCTCTAGCCAGCTGCACTTCGTGTTGATCCCACTTATGGCACAAGGGCACATGATCCCTATGATAGACATGGCCAGGCTCATTTCAGAGCGAGGTGTGACTGTAAGCTTGGTCACCACGCCTCACAATGCATCAAGATTTGAGGCAATCATTGATAGAGCAAGAGAATCTGGGCTCCCTATTCGGCTTGTACAGATACGGTTTCCATGCGAGGAAGTTGGGCTCCCTATCGGCCTCGAGAATCTTGACACGTTACCTTCAAGAGACCTGCTGAAGAAATTCTATGTTGCAGTCGCTAGGCTGCAGCAGCCATTAGAACTCCTTCTTGAACATGCGAAGCCTCCTCCAAGCTGCATAATATCAGACAAGTGCTTATCCTGGACATCCAAAACCGCTCAACGTTTCAACATCCCCCGGATTGTTTTTCACGGGATGTGCTGCTTTTCTCTGTTGAGTTCTCATAATATCAGGCTTCACAAAGCTCACCTTTCAGTTACTTCAGATTCAGAACCTTTTGTTGTTCCAGGGATGCCACAAAGTTTTGAGGTAACAAAGGCTCAGCTACCGGGAGCATTTGTTAGCTTACCTGACTTGGACGACGTCCGCAACAAGATGCAAGAGGCTGAATCTACAGCTTATGGGGTTGTAGTTAATAGTTTTGACGAGTTGGAGCATGGTTGCGCTGAGGAGTACACGAAGGCTCTAAAGAAGAAGGTATGGTGCATTGGACCAGTTTCTTTATGTAACAAGAATAACTTGGATAAGTTTGAGAGAGGCAACAAGGCTTCAATTGACGAGAAACAATGCTTGGAGTGGCTTGACTCTATGAAGCCAGGCTCGGTTATTTACGCTTGCCTCGGTAGCCTATGTCGCCTAGTGCCATCGCAGTTAATAGAACTAGGTTTGGGTTTGGAAGCATCTAAACAACCATTTATCTGGGTTGTGAAAACTGGAGAGAAGGGTTCTGAATTAGAGGAATGGTTCGTGAAGGAGAAATTTGAAGAAAGGATCAAAGGAAGGGGGCTTTTGATAAAAGGCTGGGCTCCTCAAGTCCTTATTTTGTCCCATAGAGCAATTGGAGGATTCTTAACTCATTGTGGTTGGAACTCTACAGTTGAAGGGATCTGCTCGGGGGTGCCAATGATAACATGGCCTCAATTTTCTGAGCAATTCCTTAATGAGAAGCTAATTGTTGAGATTTTAAGGATCGGCGTGCGAGTAGGCGTTGAGGTTCCAGTGAGATGGGGAGATGAAGAGAAAGTTGGAGTGTTGGTGAAGAAAGATGAAGTCAAGAAGGCAGTAATTACGTTGATGGATGCAGGTGGAGAAGAAAGCAAGAAGAGGAGGAAGAGAGCAATTGAACTTGGAAAATCGGCAAATCAGGCTATGGAATTAGGTGGATCTTCCAACCTCAACTTGTCATTCTTAATGCAAGATATTACGAAGCAACAAACTCAAAATAAGGGTTAAATATTATGGTTGGAGATTGGACCTAAAGCTCTAGATCGCATTTTATATTAAGTAATAAATATGAGTGGATTTTCTTGTCTTGTGATGCAGATGATTCTGATTATAAATTTATAATTATAATATATGTTCGTCGTCACGTTGCTAGGAGGAAATTTCTGGGTATTTGATGAGGTGTGTTAGGTTTTGACAATGCCATTAACCATGATTATAAAATTTCAAATTTTCTCTCCAGATGTCGATATATGGTCGTTTGATTCAAATAATAAATCTTAAATTCAACCTCATACTCGTGAAAAATGCATGCCCTCATCACGCAAACTTAAAAATTAAATTTGATTTTCTAGAATTCCAATCTTTTTTAGCTACTCATTTAAAATAATTGTTCTGAAATTCATTTCACTTCTTTTCTTTATCTAAAAAAGAAAAATCAATAAACGAAAAATTAGATGAGAAATAATAACTAATGTAATTTAACCATTGATAACTACTACATCTTGTGTATTAATTTATTTAAAGATTACAAAAATACTCTTATTTATAAAAGGTTTCCTACGAAAATAAATAAATTATATTTATTTAATAATAACCTACCACGCCTTGTGAATTGCTCACAATAAATTGATTATAATAAAGAAGTTTCATAATAAATTGAGAATTATTTCATAGACAACATATTAGTTAGAAAACTCTTATGTTAGATTAAGGCCCATTTGTTTGCTGAAAAATAGTTTTTTTTTTAAATTGAATTCCAGAAAAGTGAATTATCTTCCGATGTTTGGTAATGTAATGAAAAATAAGTTAGAAAACACTTTTCAGTGTTTGGTTATATCATGAAAAATGAGCTGGAAAATAACTTATGAATGTTTTATTTTTTTCAAGTTTATTAAAATAATGAGAAACAAATCTTATAAATTAAAAATTTGAATGAGAATGAAATTGAAAAAAAAATATAATTTCATAAATTATCTCAAATAAAATAAATAATAATCAAAATAATAGAGATCAAATCTAACAAATAAAAAATTAAAAGATGAAGAAATTAAAATAATAATAATTACCATTTCATAAATTATTTCAAATAAAATAAGTAACAATCAAAAGAATGATGACCAAATTTGATAGATAAAAAATTTCAATTAAAAAATGATAAGGGAAAAGCAAATAACAATTATAAAAATGAGGACCAAAATTAATATAAAAATTAAATTCTAAGGGATGAAATTAAAAAAAAAAATCTATATATATATATATATATATATATATATATTTATGTGATCAATCAAAAGTTTAAGGACTAAATTTGATATAATTAGCAAATAATATGGCATTTCTAAATTTTTCATAGCTTCCGGAAAGTGTTTTCCGTCTAAAATAAAAAGAAAACATTTTCCTGGAAACCAAGCCAAATTTTTCTTTGATTGGAAAGTGTTTTCCATTGACTAATTTTCCTAATGGCAAACAAACACGGGAAAGTTTGAAAAGTGGTTTTCAATAAACCACTTTCCGCCAAACAAACGAGGCCTAAGAGTGAAAAATAGGTAAAAGTTTGCAAAATATTAATTGTTGATGCGTGCATAACAGAATAAGTTTAACACAAAATAATCAAAGCCAATCTGGATAAGTTCCATGCCCAACCTATGAAAAAGCTTGAAACAAATATCGTCCAGACAATCTATGAACTTGAGATAATATTCTCTCAATTCTTCTTCTACTTAATGGAGTATCTACCCATATATTTATCATTTGAGGTAAACGTTGAAGGCCTTGTCCAATACAGATAGATGTATCCATTCGAGATGTTAGGAATTACACATGCGTTCTAATTAAATTTCTAATGTATTGTTTTTTAAATTTAAAACATTCATTTAATTTCATGCATATACTTGTTCAACCTAAACAAAAATCTAAAAACAAAGTGCATGTTGAAGCTTTAATATATAAGACTTATACTGTTGAAGAGATCTCAATATTTATTTCAAACTATTTTGAGCCTCAATTGAGAACAAAAATCAATTGTGTTCCAAGACATGATGACGGTAA
>Ga0307517_10012950_pt1 | contig 11384 bp, 3 predicted proteins | sample 23_EM_MG_FD_194515 | JGI IMG/M metagenome (GOLD analysis project Ga0307517, IMG submission 194515) | Populus trichocarpa ectomycorrhiza microbial communities from riparian zone in the Pacific Northwest, United States - 23_EM | ecosystem: Host-associated > Plants > Roots > Unclassified | place... | reverse complement strand
ACTTCCCCTAAAAGCAAATGGAAGAGTTTCTTACTCCTTAAACAGCTTCTTCATTTCTTTTTGACCTTCAGAAACAGCAGTGGGGTCCATACCCTGAGATAGAGACAGAGATAGGGCCAACATGATTGATGAAAGCATTCTGAAAACAAGAAATGGATTATATAGTAGAGTGACCGCAGGCTACATCAACCTTTTGGTCCATTGTCATATGCATGCTATCACTTGAAAACAATCAAGTTTTATTCACATAAAAAACTGAGATGAACACAGGCCAACCAAAAAGTTTCTCAACTCTAAACTAAGGAGATTTTGTCACAGTTGGCTACCTTGCCCTTTTGTTTCATGTTATCCCCTTTTGATATGGCAATTCCATATAGAGAACCAGGAAAACCACCCACCCACTTACAGGAACCTAGATTTACATCCAAAATGACGAAGCGTAACATCTAAAACAAGTCAAACTTGTATTTCTGATAACCAGGAGGGAAATGCACTGGTAAAAGTAAAATATCAACATAACATAGAAAAGGGGGGCTACAGGCACATAAAACAGACCAACAATGTATGTATGAGGTCAACAGAGCAAGGATTGATAAAACCATCAATGAGCAATACCTGACGTTCCACCCTTTGCTTAACCTCCTCCAAGTGTGGTCTTACGATCTGCAGAATACACATAAATCCATATGAGATGAAAGCATATAAACTCTGAATTTTTACTTTTCATACATTAAGAGAAAAATAAAAGATCTTTGTGGAGGGTTAAGAAAGTTGCACCAAGTCATGTAGTAGCAGGAGCAAAAACCATGTGCAAATTCAGGTATGCAATGCACGTCAATGTTCTAATCACCGTATTGCACAAGTGATTTAATGATAAGTACAAAATATTCATATATTTTTATTCCTCTTACATTATGCTTTTTAATGTGTTTTAAGCTTATTTGAGCTTATTAAAAGTTATTTTATGGGTTTGGCATGCCTAAGAGATTTCATGAATTAATTGCTGAAAAAGATAAGAAATTCTACATTTTATATTTCAAACCTTTGTTTCTTGTGACAGGTTTTTCACCAAGTTGGAGTTCCAGAATAGAAACATGGGCTTCATCTAAGTCGAAGTACATATATCAAGCTTTCCAGAAAAAACATTATGGATAGAAATCCGAGTTTGTTTGGACCTCTAAATAGACTTGCAAAAATTAAGCCTCAATCCTACTTGTGGTAGGATTCTTTGTTCATACACTAAATATTCAAACAAACATATCTTGAGTCTTGGATATCGAAATCATGAGCCTCGATATCAAAATCATGCGTTTCAAAAGCCCATATTCATCTACACATTGAGGGCTACAACTTTTATGAAGGGCTCCAGGTCAGAAAAAATCTTTTTCAACACGAAAATCCTGATGCAAGCTGAAGGACGAGTTTTATCTTCTAATTTGATGGGAAACTAACAGTGTGGAAATCTTATCATTAAGAAGAAATATGATGGGATTCAGAGAGATTTATCTACAACCTTTAATCTCCTAATCTTTAGCCTTGATATCTTATCATGAAGCATTGGAATACAAAAGGAGGGAGATCGTTGGGTGCAGAGTTTTCTTTTGGCGGCAAGAAATTCCTAGAGGATGAGGAAATAATTCTTGAGTTAGGTTCAAGGGGAATAGAATCCATCTCCATTAATAGTTATGAGAAGTAACATTATCATTGTAATTCTTTCATGTTTAAGTACTTATTCATCCTGGTTTAAGAATTACGCTATTGATTTCTGTTCATGTTAATTGAATTGTTTTGAGATGACATATATGCTTTCTAGTTTTTTTCAATCCGTAATTGTTGTTAGGAACAAGAATAAGAAGCAAAAAGAATTAATTTGATTGCTGCAACTTTCAATTTAATTTATTAAGGAGGAATAAGCCAAGTAAAATTGTTCAAACTTTTGAACGGTTGCTTAGAATAAGGTTTACAATCTTTGCTCCTAAAGCTATTACCAAGTGAACGAAAATTGCTTTTCAATATTAAATTAACTTGATGGTAAGAAATTGATTAGAAAGTTTGTTATAATTAGTTTATTGATAACCTTCTTGATTTCCCTTAGCTTTACGGGATATCAAAATTATTTACTTAAATTGAAAGGATATTTATTTTACTTCTATGATCAATAAATTTATAAGAATGGATGTATAGACCTTAAACTGAGTTAACAACATATCGATTTATCATTTTTATCTTCAGAATTTTGTTTTTTTTTTTATTCAATTCCTCCCACTTTTTTTTTCAGCATCTTGTAGGAAGATTTAGTAGAATTTCCCTTGGATTCAACCTGGTTTTCACAATTATACTATGAATTTATTTTTTTTATAGTAAAGTCAGAATTAAATTTGGGAGGTTTTCGACACCGACCATTTAACAAACACAATCAATTTCACATCATTGTTTCTAGAGAGGAAACTTAATCTTCTGCTTGAATAATGGTGTCACCATGTAAAAACGTAGGCATCACAACTTAATAGGTTACTAGACGTTATACTTTAAAATCCAAACTAGAGGCTGAAATGCTACAGCATAACCAACATCATAGAAGATTATAAACTAAAAACTGAAAATACAAGCGATGAAAAGCAAGCAGAAGGTGGCTGTACAGATGCCAACCGGATTCAAAAGCACAAAAACCTCAAAAATGTTCACAATTTTAAAGCTTTAACTCCATATAGCAATTAAAAAAAATAGGTTTTTTCAACAATTAAAAAAATAGGATTTTTTCAACAATTAAAAATATAGGATTTTTTTTAGAAACATCCAAAAGCACCAAACCATGAAGAATTTAATGAACTTGAGAGCCTACCTTCACTTGAAATTTCTAAAAGCACAATTCTTTTCGCATGAAATATCAATCGATATATCAGGCAGATTCTTACAAATGTAACTCCAAAACATTTCAACAGGAGAAAAACACCATCCTTAACTCACCAAGCAAACAAGCAAAACATAATGACACCAACCCCAACATGCATAAAAATAATGTGCAAGCGCGCGCGCGCGCAATTTGCAAGCATACATACATCAATTAAATTTTTTAAAAAAAGTAAAAATTAAAACATTCAAATTACACCGTAATATATGAGTAAACTTACACTGAGTTTGGAGGTAGCTTTCAACTGATTTATCAAAAGAGGAAGCGTAAAGCTTCTTATAAGCAATGTAGTCACAACTATCGAAGCCCACCTATTAATATTTAAAAAAAAAAAAAATTAAATTCTCATTTTTTAACTAATAATACAAATTAAATGTTTGAGTACCAACCAATTGAATCCAGTAAAATTATGAACAGCATCAATCGCATGCTGAAGAACCGCAACAGGTAAGAAAGAATCCGCAGCAGCTATCGCAACCTCATTCACAGCAGGAGCCGCCATATCCATCACCACATCGATATTCTCCGCCGCGGAAGTAGTGGTGGTGGTAGACATGTAGCGCACTAAACACGCGCCGGCGAAGTGTGTGTGATTTGGTTCGCGAAGAAGAGAGCCGAAAGAAGCGGTTGGAGCGGTGTAGAAGGATCTTTGAGGAAAGCAATTAGTGGGAGTGATTGCTGGTTTTGCGGAGGAATTAAGTTGTTCTTGGTTTTTCTCCTTCTGGTGGTGGTCGTCGTGGAGGATGTATGTGAAACGCGGATAATATTGTCGTTTCAAGAAGGTTGATCGACTCGAGAGACTTCGCATGTAAGCCATTTTCGTGGCTAGAATTTGAAGCTCCTTTAGAATCAATAAGAACAAATTAGATATTAAGGTATTGGATAAAGAATAAATTAGGAATTTTGAGGGTTGATTACCTGTTGAGAGCTTCTGGGTTTTAGGTTAGAGAAACAGAGGGGAGGGTCAGGGGAGGGGAGATGGAGAGGGTTTAGGAGGTTTCGATTCTGTGAGGCTGGGCTGGGCTGGACTAGGATGGTCTGGGCCTGTGAGAATTTGAGAGAGTTTAGGATATTAGCAAATGGGCCCTTTATTTCTAGTCCAGTTTTAGACCATTTACTGGCCTTTTCTTATAGTCCAGTAGGTGAAAAATTGGAGATCTCAATTGTGTCCGTACACAGTTGGGTATGGAGGGATGTGGGTTAAAATAACATCATCTAATCCGATGAATGAATCTCTCTCTCTCTCTCTCTCTCTCTCTATATATATATATATATATATATATATATATGCGCGCGCGCAGATTTGTTTTGTTAATTCTTTTTTATGAATGTAAGACATTTTTTTATTGCCTTTGTATATTATTTTTATTTGATCGAAATTGATAAAAAAAAATATATGTGAATCTCCGGATGTTCATCTTCTCGAGAGATATCTATTAAAATTAAAATTTTTCTTTGCGGATATAAAACTTTGGAGGTTAGGAGATCTTCATAAAAATAGAGATGGAAAATGCATTCTTCATCTCCATAAACTTTCATTGTCATCTCTGGTGGAAAAAAAACAATATTTGATAAAGCTCGGTTAGCCACAATCTAATAAAGCTATTTTGGTTCAGTACACGAATGACTTGTTAAGCAGTATCAATACAAACTCAAAACTCATCAACCAGGGGAAATATATTTTTTCTGTAAAGTTTTTTCATGACTTCATCAATAATAATTTTAATAGAAAAATAATAATAAAAAATTATTCATTCTCGTAATTGATCTCCCAACAAGGACTTTAATTTCCTTAGATATCCAACAACTTTCTTAACAAGTGTAAGTACTAAAAAAACATTATTCTAGCCACATAAAAATAGTTTTGTTTTTTTCAGTATAACCAACAAAAAAAACAATTCATAATATTAGATATATAAAAATAACTCCAGTTTCAGGAAAAAAAAACTGAACAAAACAGCATACTGAGCGGGCACTATACTCTAACTCTCCAAATTAGTCAAAACTCACTAAAATATCTAAGTCACAAACGTGGCTATTTCCATTGATCTTTTTTTTAGTCTCAACCTTCTGGTTTGCATGTTTCCCATCACAAAAACCTAAGCATGACATGTAGGAGATTGCACTAAATCCAACTCATGCACACCATTCTGACCAGGTGGAAGAGTCTCCACTTTATTATAAAGTATTCAATAGTCGAGTCAGTGGGTTCAGTTGAGAAGCCAAAATCATCTTTTATAGGATTTGATTTATGTAGTGTTTTGTTACTGTTTCAATTATAAAAACAAGAATAATAGAAATGAAAATATATTTAATTGAATATAATATATATATATATCTTAAAATAATTTTAAAGTAAATTTTTATAATTTTAAATTAAAAGGTACATGAAAATATGTTTTCTCTGTGTTACATTATCTGTCTTTTCTATTGTAAGATAGTTATCAAATGCTAATTTACAAAATTGACTAATTGTATTATCTTGTCATTAAAATAAAATTTAGGAGAGGTAATGAGAATAAAAAATCGCATAAATGCAGGTCGAGTATGATGAATTTATCTAACACCAATAAAGAATATAGTTTCAATTCATGAAACTGGCCTGAAAATGATCAAATTGGAGCAAAACAATTCACGAGATATAAGAAAAAATGTTTAATTATCATTCCCATTCTTAATTGTAGATGTCGAGTTAGGCAATGCAGGGAGGCCACGAGAGGCCCTCCATGTTGAAGCAAACACACAAGAAGAGGCTTCGGGTGTTTCATCCTGTAGTTGAACCGGAGTTTTGAAAAAAATTGAATATAATTTTTCTGTTTTTAATTAATTTTTTTATGGTATTATTCAATTATTTTAATATATTAATATTAAAAATAAAAAATATTATTTTAATACATTTCAAAATAAAACTTTAAATAAAAATTTTGAATCAAAAAGGCATTCTCTTGAATCTCACCATTCACGTTTGCACAAGTTCAGATTACATGTTTCACCATATCCATTGCGGCTTTGTGTTACACGACTGAATTGCTTTTGACGCTCACCGTACAGATTTGCATAAAATTCAAATTAATTACACGTTTCTTGATATCCGTGAGACATTTATTGGTCATTGGTTGACAGTGACCATTTTTTTTTTTAATTACAGTGAAAGAAAATCTTTTAGAAAAAACCAATAATAATTAAGATGTGACTCATTAAAATAATTAAAAATGAGATTTAATAATTTTCTTGTGATTTGTTCCTCTTTAGATGTCCATCTGGGACAGTGTGTCATCTAAAATTTTTAAAATTTTTGTATATATACCATACCATATAAAGGATGAAGTAAGATAGTATTCCACCAAGATGAAACCCATAAAAAATCGCCCAATGAAAGTTCACAGAAGTCACTGCAAACCCTAAAATAATTCAGAAGTTTTGATAGTGATGACGAGTTTTTCATTGTTTAATTTCTAGGTCGGGCAAAAAACATGCAATTTCAGTCTTCAGCTCTGACTGGATTGAACATGAACAGCGAAACGTAATTGAAATCTCCAGTATTAATTAAACTATGTCTCGGGGGACCAAATGTTCATACACTTTCTCGAGCATATATCTTGTTAGCTAATCCAGGCACTAAGCTGGTCTTCAAACCCTAGGACACTGGGGAAGTATCCTTTTTTCCATATCATATGATTGGATATTAATTCAAAACCAAATTAAATTTCCAAGATGTTGCTGTACGTACGGTTGAATACTTGATGAATTTCTTGAAGTTTGCTAAGATAAATTCCAAGCATGAGCTCAGATAGCCATCGTCAGAGGACTTAAATCACATGGTGTACGTAGTTTATGTTGAAGAAGTGGATTTTTTCTTCAAAGTCTTTCTTTTCGATTCTAGGTAAACCATGAATTAATTAACTAAAATCCCATCTTTTCCATTGATTTTACGAATATAAGTTGTTTAACAATATCTTCAAACAATAACAAAACCTGGCCACACTTATTATCATAATTAAGATCATGCTTGCCTCTCGGATGCAATGAATAGGGTTCATAGAAATTATAATTATTCAAACTCTAATATTACAATACTAGAGAAATAAATAGAAACAATTATGATATTTTCTGAAAAGCTCGTAATTCAATATTTTTATTTTAAAAGACGGGCCTATAAAATATCGTAAATCTAATTCAAACGCAACTCAATTACTGGATAGAAATATTTTTTTTCAAACTAGACATTGATCAAAGTTCAAATTTTTTCAAAAACTTTACGTCATTTATCTATGGGCTGTAAAGATGTCAGGAATATATATTTCGAATCATTTTCGATGTAGGGTCACTGTACATTTTCTGTGTTATTTACCTAGCGTACGTCCTGGAAATTAAAGCGTGCCTGGCTTGCATGTGTTTTCTGCCCTATTTTTATACTTATAGTACTATTCTGGGTTTCCCACTGGCTTACACAGAAAGAGCCCAATTTTCCACGTACCGACATAAGCAGCTGCTACGTATAGATGGATAGTGTTTGAATTGTATTTTTTAAAAATTTAAAATTAATATTTTTAAATCGTTTTTACGATATTAAAAATAATTTTATAAAAATAAAAAATATTATTTTAATAAATTTCCAAAAAAAAAAACCTATTTAAACTACAAATCCCTATCACATTTCCGAATATTTTCCATAGGCCCCTTCGAGGAAGTTGCTGTGCTAACCCCACTTGCCAAGTAGCTCTCGTAATAATATATAAAGAGAGGATATACACTGGATTCGAACAGGATAGACGAGAAAGAAAGCTAGTTGGGGGGACATCAGCCTTGCATATGCTTGTCGTTTCGGCATAAACAGGTACGTGCATTTATGTTATATCTTTCCCCTATTAAAAGGGTAGTCGTAATTTTCATGTTATAATTTCCACCCTTCACTAACGAGGTATATTTCTCTTTGCTTGTCGTTCGGTGTCGAATGTCGATGGTAGAAAGTGTCAATTTTGCTTGCTAATTGTAGAGCAATGGAGTCATTAGTAGCGTTAGTTTAATGTCACCAAAGAAAAAGCAACGTATACTTGTTTTGATAATGAAGATTGCAAGAGGAGAAGTAGTCTAGGGTTTCATTTCCTATATTTGTTTGTGGTGGGTTCCCTTGAAATAGCGAGAGATTAATACTTTATGAAGGGGGCAAAATGAAGTTAATTTCATTTTTAGAGAAGCCAATTCCTGCATCTTTGAAAAATTACCAATTAGGGGTGATTTTGAAAACTTCTGAGACTTTAAGGGGCTATGGGCCTTCCTAACCTCGTTTAGATCCATCATTGTTCTGAAAAGACAGACAACTATGACTTCATTGCTCGGTAATTCTTCATTATCATATCACAGAGCATGTTTGTATTTATGTTTTAAGAGGGTTTTTAAAAAAAATTAATTTTTTTTGTTTTATATATAAATATTTTAATATAAAAAATATTAAAAAAACATATTATTTTAATATATTATTAAATTAAAAATACTTTAAAAAACAATAATACACCTTCCTTATCTCTATCACAATAGTTCAAGCTTGCAATCAAGAAATTGGAGGAAGAAAGGTGAGTGGAAGGACTTGCCTGTGACCACTTGCGGATATATCTTCCATCTTTGTCAGGTGGGGTAGAAGGAGATAGTGAATGTTATATATATATATTTCAAAAAATTAAAAATAATCATTACCGTATAACAAACACTATCACAGTGTTTCGCCTTCCCTGATAGGCAATGTCATAATCTTCCACAATTTATCAAGGCGATGTCTAACTAACTCCAAACGCGAAGGGTAGAGGGCACGTACCATGCCTTATTTTTTTTTTCCCTCTCTATGTCTATGCTAATGGTAGGATGGTAGATAGCAATTGATAATAACTATTTTAATAATTGTTCTGTTTTTATATTTTAAAAATAAATTTTTTAATAAAATAATTTTTTTTATTTTAAAAATAAAATAAAGATTGTTCAAGGGGACCTGGTGGTTCATATTTGATAGCTTCAACTTATAGAAAATACATGATGGGATTAATTTATTACCTTTGATCATGTACGTAGAACACAAATAGAACTCGGATTGGAAAAGAAAACTTCAAAAATGTCTTCTTAAACTATCCCCCCAAGGATAGATCACGGGATCGAGAAAGAAATGACGAGCCACCGTTTTCACCGAAGTCCCTTTTTTTTTTTTTTTTTTTAATTATCTCTCGAGAGGGATGTCATGAGATGATAGTTTAGGGTTTTTTTTGAGGTTATGGTTGTATTTTACTTTTAATTTTTTTTATTTTTAAATTATTTTAATGTGTTGATATTAAAAATAAATTTTAAAAATAAAAAATATCATTCAAATAAAAAACACCTTAAAAAACAATTTCCATCACACTTTCATAAACAATTAAATATAATGGAAAACTCAAACTTTACCAATCCCAACTCTGGAACAAATTATTGCCTAGCTATATTAATTCAGTAACTATTTTTTATTTATTAAATTAATTTTAAAAAATCAACATATTGTTTCTAAGTAATAAATATTAATTCTTCATCATTTTTTATTATAGAGTTATTAAGCTTGTTCTAAAACTTAGGTCGGGTCGAGTATGTTGATCTATTTAATCTAAAATAATATTATTTTAAAAATTTTAAAATTATGATAATGTTATTTTAATTTAAAAAAAAAATTAAATCACTAATCAAATTTGAACTTGTTGATTTTCATTTAGTTTTATTTAAAATCCAACTAAAGATATGTTGATGTACCATGTTATTTTAAAAGCTTAAGCTCTGCTAGGTAAGATTTTAAGATATGATTTATATTATTTTATAATATATTTTTTTTAATTAAAGTTTTTTGAACTTGGAACTCGAACAAATTTAAATTATTTTATAATTTTTATTAAATAAATAAGAATGATGAGATTCAAATTTATAACTATTTCATCATTAAAATTTTAATATTATACTAACAAATCAATTTAACCTAAAAATTTAAATTATTAAATAAAATTATAAAATATAATTTATATTATTTTTTAAAAAATATAATATGTTTCCACAATTTCGAAGTTGACATGACAGCAAAGTTCAATACACAGCCATGTTGAGGTCCTGCCTACACGTATCTGAGAAATTTCCTCGAACTTTCGTCTGGCAATCTATCGCCTATGCCCTTGCTAGGTGTTCCTCACACACACACACACACACACCTGCATCACCTGCATCTTCGTGCCTAACCAATCCTTCATGTAATGGGATATATATATCTCTGTGTGTGTGTCCCATGCATTGAAACAATTAGCATGGGGCTTGATGTTCTACAGCAATATTTTTCCTGCTTGCATCATCCACCATCTTTCCTGCTATTTCCTATCCATCTTTATTCTTATTCTTCCTCTTTTGACCTCACGACCATCACTTTATTTATAAATTCAAGTGTATCCTTTCTCTATTTCCAGGAGGCAACCAATTAGCATATATCTCGAGTCAAAATCAAAGAGATCATCAATTACTGCGAATGCTCTTGAGGTTCCTCTACAGCTTTTCCTCCTGTATCTGGATAAGGTAAGTATACATTTGCTTTTTTGATATTCTTTTTAGATAATAATATAAAATATATTTTGAAATCTCAACTAATAGTTTAAGTTTTTAAATTTAGTTGGTTATTTAACATGAGTTTGAATTTCACAATTTTTATTTATTTATTTAATAATTACGAGTTTAAGTATTATAGTACATATGTTAATTTTAAAGTTCAGAGAGCTTTTATTAAAAGAAATATGTTAAAAAATAATATAAAATATATTTTAAAATCTCATCTGGCTTAAGTTTTTTGATTAAATTAATTTTTTTACAATACTTTTATACGAATCAGAATGTTATTTTACTTTGGTATATATCTTTATCTTCTTTAAGTACTTTTACCTTTTTCCTTTATTCTTGGCCAAAATGTCAAGAGTGAAAGAAGATGTGTTCACACTCGCAATGAACATCGCTAATCCTTGCATCTTAGAGATTTTAATTTTGACATTAGTTGAGGAATAGGATTAATTCTCACAACCATTTAGATATATATTCTACAAATCAAGTAGTACAGATTTTGCTTTGAGACTGGTGGGCATGAAGCACTTGTCCATAGAATTGATCCATCCAATTGGAGAACTCATCAATGGCTTCTGATACTGGTCGAGTTTCGCACTCGAGGTCTTGGTTCAGATCATGAGTTGGAGAACTCTAAACTATTCCTGTTGTTATCACATAATACATATCATATCAGACAAATAAACATCAGAAGGAAATATACTGCAGAACCTCATGATCACTTCTTGAAAACAATGGCCTCTGCCACCGGATTTTAAATACAAGTCATGCTCAATAAATTCTCTTATGAATATACTCATCTAGATATGGATGATTATAGCGAAACAGATTTATCCTTAGTTGTAGAATTTTTTCCGATAATTCTTGATCA
>Ga0307517_10012949_pt1 | contig 11384 bp, 5 predicted proteins | sample 23_EM_MG_FD_194515 | JGI IMG/M metagenome (GOLD analysis project Ga0307517, IMG submission 194515) | Populus trichocarpa ectomycorrhiza microbial communities from riparian zone in the Pacific Northwest, United States - 23_EM | ecosystem: Host-associated > Plants > Roots > Unclassified | place... | reverse complement strand
ATATATATATATATTCTCAATTCTTATTGAAATGGGAGAAGCATCATTGAAAACTCTACTTTGTCACATCTTCCATGGTTAATTAAAAATACATAAATGAAAGTAAATAAGAAAGAAAGAAAAAAAGAAACATCTTCATGTAACAAGTGATATAAGATGAGGTGTGAGTGTGTGTATTGTACACAGATGTGAGGGAAAAGAAAAAAAAAAAGGCAAAGAAATTTTGTGTGGACAAACAAGAGAGCAAGAGAATTCTTTGTTTGGTAATTATGGTAATTTAGAAAAGAAACTAAAAAAGAGAATTCTTTGTTCCAACCCACCCATCTCTCTACTACTTTCTACCATAATTGAACATGAAACAATAAACTACACAGTCTTATCAACCTTAACTAAAAAAAAATCAGATTTTTACTATGAATTGCACAGGACAACCTATACTAAATCTATAGTGAAAAGGTTTATGTTTTTTTTTTTGCTTTTGTCTTTGTCTTTTTTTTTAATTAATTTTTTTGTTTAATTTAGTTTGTTAATATTAATTTTTTTTTTATTTAGTTATTAAACTTTCATGACACGAATTTTAGATTTGACGGATTAACCTGGTTAATTCAGATTTATTTTCTTTTTCTTCTTTAGTTTTTTTTCTTCCTATAGGTTTTTTTCCTTTGTTTTTTTTTAATTAATCTTTTTTTTGTTTAATTTAGTTCATTAATATTGATTTTTTTATTTAGTTATCACAATGTCATGGCACGAATCCCAGGTTTGACGAGTTAACCTGATTTGGTGGGTTAACCCAGTTGACTCTGTTTTTTTTTTCTTCATTGGTTTTTTTCTTCAAATTTTATCTTTTAATATTGTAACTATAACTAAAAGAGATCAAATTTTCACCATGAATTGCACCGTGCAAATACACACTTAAAGGCAGATGCCTTTTAGTTATAGGTTTTTTTTTTGTTATTTTTCTTTTTAATTAATATTTTTTTGTTTGATTTAGTTTGTTAATATTAATTTTTTTTTCTATTTAGTTATCACAGTCTCATGACACGGATTCCAGGTTTGACAGATTAACCTAGTTTGGCGGGTTAACCCAGTTGATTCAGTTTTTTTACTTTTTCTTAATTAGTTTTTTTCTTTTAATTTCATCTTTTAATATCGATTTGATTGGGAATTAAATTTCATAATTTGTTTTATTTGTTTTTCATTAGATTATCGTAATCTCTTTAGGGGATTTTATTAACAATATAATACAATAAAAATAAAAATAAAATAAACAATAGAAAAATCAAAACACCTTTATTTTATTCACATTGATTCCTCTACTTCTTGGACAAATCAACCTCCTTACTTTGTCATTTACAAGAAACGAATTCCTTTAAATTTTAATAGGCTATTTAACATTAATTACTCCAAAAATCAAGCACGTCAATTTCTTATGACCAAAATATCCTAGGAAGTACACGTAACACGTGTATCCTGGTTTTGCCATTAAGTACACCTCAATGTTATCTCGCATTGACATCAAACCTTGTGCCTATCCACTCTATTCTTGATTTATTTAATTAAATATATGTATAATTTATAATTTATAATTAAAATCTTTGTTATAAAAAAAATATTTTTAAAGTTTATATTTTTTTAAAAAAAATTATCCGATCCATAACGAAGCACGGGTCAAATAATTTTAAAATTCTAAAATATAGAATCTTAAAAAGAGGGTGGTCCAACTTAAAAATATGATAAATTCTTTGTGGTCTAGCGTTTTTATCAATAAATTATTCTAATTTTGTCTCGAAGACTCGAAAACGACCTGAATTATATAATAAGGTGATCGTCATTAGCAGTTGAACACAGGATTAGCCACTAATCTAATTGCAATTTTATCTGCAAACCCATCATCAGTGGCCATACTGTGTCTAATAGCAACACATAGTAATCCCCTTTTGTTGTTGCAATTTTACTATGCGAAGAGGGGCAATATTTTAATGTAATTCCCATCCATCAATTGCTATCAATCTTTTAAATGTCGGTTTTAGTAGTTAATATATTTATTCTTAACATTATTATAATAATTCTGAATGTAAGAGAAATTTCTAAACCGCACAATTTTTCATCAACACATCGACCTAATTTTGAAATATTCTGATCTACAAGAGTTTAATTAGTTTTAATTAGTGAAAATTAATTTTTTTCTTCCAAACTAATCAGCAATTAAATAAGATTGCTACTATACATACAAATATTTGCATTCAATATACTTATATATAAAAGATAATTATTGAAATATTTCACGATGAAACATAATTATGTTATTTGTGTGTTTAATATTGTGGTGCAGATTGTTTTTTAAAAATGTTTTTCGCTTGAAAATATATCTCAATTATTTTTGATAGCAGCACATCAAAAATCAACGAAAAACACTATAAATGCTAAAACACATCAAAAAATAGAAATTACAACACTCCCAAACAGTCAATCATGAACCATGCGTATTCAATCATGTGAAAAATTGAGAAAACATGGGATTAAACCTTAAAAAGCCAAGATTACCATGTGCTAAGCTCCTGTTATTATAGTTGCCAAGAAGAACAAACATTAAAAAGAAAATGGAAGTAGGGTCTAAGACAATGACAAAGGTTCTAAGTAGTATATAATATTTCTCTTAAAGGCCAAGGAGCATGCCTGAACAACTATATGGTGCGTATGGTAAGAGTCCTAAGCCAAGACATGAGCAAACAACAAGAGTACAAAATGGTCAGTTTCTAACGAGGAAGGAACATTCGAGCAACGAAAGAAGACAAGCAGAAGATCCAAAAGGGTGGATGGTGTCTTGCTCTGCGATAGCAAGAGGTTAGTCTGTATATATCTTGAGTATTTCAGAGCCACATTTCCCATTTTACTGCTTTTTTTATATAGAAAACTTTATCATGCTTAAATTATAGCTAAATTTCTAGATATTTATAGAAAGATAAATATAAAAAGATCAAAAGTCAAAAGATAAATATAAAAAGAGAAAGAGAATAACATTCGATCCCATCGTAAAATTATAAAAACTCTCTTACCCCAAATATATATATATATATATATATATATATATATATATATATATATATATATATATATAATGTTTTTCTTTATTTTAAATTAAATTTTTTATATTTTAAATTATTTTAATGTTCTAATGATAAAAATAATTTTTAAAAAATAAAAAATATTATCTTAATATATTTTTAAATAAAAAATATTCAATTCTACATCCTAAAATACGATTCAAATAAGAAAATAGTACATGAATTAAAATAGTTGAGATAAATTATAGCTCATGATTGCTCTTGATCTTGAGTGGATTTGAACGGTCTAAAAAAGTGGTGTGAATGTAGAATTGATGGATGCCATAATTGAACTTGTGAGTTTCGATCTTGACAATTCAGGGGATTGAAGAATTAATTATGAGAAAGATGAAGATTGAAAGGCAAGCATGTTTTTGAAGATGGAGGCTGCGTACCAATTCCCATTGGAAACAAGGAGGAAATGAAGGTACGGTCACAATCCAAGGGGGGTTCTGACCCCTTGCGATGACAGCAGGCAGAGGACCCAGTTGCTGTCGCACGCGCCCGTGCCACGCGTGGGCCCTACGTTTGACCCCAGGAAACAACAAAGGGACATGGTTCCCATTGAGGTCAAAGCTTATTTTAATTTCTCTTTTTTTCTTCCTCTTATTTTTCAAACTAAGAAAAAACATAAAAACTTATTATAAAAATATTAAAGCATGTAAATAGAAATCCGGATTTCAATTTTGTATTTGATAAATATACATGGAAAGTGAAACAATAGTGTTTAATTTGAATTGATTTGTTGTTATCGTTGAATTTATATTTTTATGTTTAGTTAAGACATGTTTTTTTAGATTTTTTATTTTAAAAATATAAAAATTTATTTTAAAATTATTGTATAAATAAATTTATTATTTTGTGTCTATCTTCCAAATTCTAGAAAATATTTTTAATTTCTAGCATTATTGTTAGGCCATTAAGAATCGTGCGGCAAATTAATTAGATATATAGTAAATTTAGTCATTATTAGTTAATTAGGGGTCCACAAGTTATATATTTGTACACATATTGTATAATTGCGACAATCAATTACCATGGTTCTCTGTGTACAGCTAGCTTTATATGACTATTAACGTACATTGTGTATATATTCCACACGCTTGCCGCTAAAAATTCTTTGAGTTGATTCTAATGAAAGACTATTGACTTATAGAAATATAAAATATGAGTGTCCAGCGACCTTGAAGAAATGAAATGAGAGTCTTTTCTTGCATTTTCAGGGGAAATTAGGACTCTATGAATCTTACCTAACTTGTGCCCTTTTGAGATTTGATTTCTCAATTTGTCCAAGTCAACTAGTATATATATATATATATATATATAGTGAAAAAAAATTGATTTTTTTTCCTAATCATTTAAGCCAAGCTTGAACATCATCACTGATATCGATTCATCCTCACCACTATCCAATACCCCTGCCTCGATCGCACACTTTCACGTATTTTTTGAGCTTCGAAAAGTCAGAGATGCTTCATGCATCACCTACTAACTTACACTCCGCGTAACTCCAAACTAGTCACTAAAATTCATGGCACACACCAAATTCTATGTGTAGAGCACAAACATCAACCTCTGGCATGACAAAGCACTAAAACCAATGATGATCACCTACCTCTTCACTAATGGTACAACAACTAACAACTCATCATGAGATACATGCAACTTCACTCACTACGAGGTGCTCGTAACATCACTTTTTATAGGATAAGCTAATATAACCAAGATCTATAAATGTTTCGGGTCAATACATAAACATTCAAGCCAAAAAAGCTCATTCAAGGGCTCCACTCTAGTTCATTCATTAAACAGACACTTCCTACACTTTTCTGTATATTATTTCCTTTTTTTATATTTACTAACTTAAGTATCAGAGTGTTTCTTGTTCCAACAATAAACTTGTTTTTTGCAGAAACATCAAAGCTTAGAGATAAAATCTATGTTCAAGCTCACACATTTCAGCCTAAAAAACAGTCATGAAAAGTCCAATCCAATTATGAAGTTTTCACAACATCATCACATATATATTTCCTATTTTGAGTAAAATTTGATTCTGTAATTAATAGATTCAATGCCTTTTTTTTATTACTTGGGAAATGGAACAAATGATGTAGTCCTTATAAGTGAATTTGTTGCTAAGCAATTAAGTTAAATCATGCAAGGTTGACTACCTTGATACAAGAGCTGCATTGAGTCCTTACACCTAATTTTTCGGGATCAATGTTTAATTAATCTGACTTTGCAATGAGAGAATCTGCTACCTATTCATTAATTTAAACGATCATTGACGAGTTTGGTAACTTATCCGATTGACCCTCCATTGATTTTTGTCATGAGATTGATTCCAATGTGCTGATTTCATTGCATAAGAAATTAGGTGCAGCAAATTGTTTGGTCAACTGTGCCACTGATCATCTGTTAGCTTTGCCTAATGCCTATAATAGCTAGTAATTTGCTTCCATTTTCCACATATATCTTTTCTTGAAAGCATGCTTGATCTATAGTTTATATACATCTATACGTAAAAAAGAACTAATGTAGGAACATTACATTATTGGTTAGTGATTGAATACTTGTAATGCCAACGGATCTTATTGAAAGAAAATCTCCCAGCTCATAAAATAGTCATACCGTGTGCCATGCAACAAGTCTACTTCATGGGGAAATTGAACCGTATAAGCGCTATTCATAGCCTTTTTGCGCCAAGCAATTTGGATAATGCATAAAGACCTCACGCAATCAGGACATGGGAGTTGATTTTCTCATCATTCCTACATTTTCCTCGTATTCATACAGGAGGTAGCTGTTCATCGTATGAATTTCCATGTGCTATGTCTTGAGAAAATGGGAAACATGATAGAGCTGATGGCTGTGGAAGTGAATGATAATCTCTATGTACAATGACTTAAGACTTAATTAAGACTGTTCAGGAACACCCCAACATATCATAATTGTTGAGAACTCCCTTCACTGTTATGTGATAATTGTTATAAATTATTTCAAGATGAATAGTCCCTAGAGAATCTGTAATAGACTCCATATAGCATCATATACCTAATAGTGGACTAATGCCATATCCACCCCAATGATATATATTTACATGCTTGTACGAAACGACTAACCTACTAAAATCAATACAAGGATCCAGTTCCATAAAAGAGGGTAATGCACCCACTCTTGTATTAATTGAGAATTATATTCTTTTTTCACTTGATGGGATAACCCTACATGCAATATGTACACACAGGTTAGTTTTTGCATAGTAAAACCTAAATAAATTCATCTCTCAAATTTAATTGAAAACAAATTTTAATTTCGTATGAAAGTAATGTAGAGATTCATGAAAACTTTAGTACTTTCATGAAGAATTCCTTAGAAAGAAAATATTATCCTAACTCTATATATATATTTTTTGTAACCGTGGGTGTCCGGACCAGTTTACGTGTATCTTGACTAATCCTCCGAGACCCTGAAGTTAACGACCAGGTGACCCTGAGAATATTTGTGACATTCGAACTAGTGATCTTTAGGGAACAAATCCATGACCTGACTAATTAAACTACACCCTTCAGGGTTTTTAACTTCTATTTTGGGTGGGAGATTGTGTGTTGTTTTAGCCTTGTGTGCATCAAATTGGCTGGCATGGGTTAGGGAAATTTAATCAACACGCTTTGAGTTGATTTCAATGTGCTAGGGCACTACTACTATTTATTTATTTATTTATTTCATCTTTTTTGCTTACTTGTTAACAGCCAGCACAGTAACCATGAAAATGGCTCAGGTACTTATTAATAACAGCCAGTGCAGTAACCACGAAAATGGCTCTGCTAATTGGTATGATAACCATTAAAGGGCAGGGCACATAGTCACCTTTACAAGAGCACCCAAAAACTATAACCTGGCATCTTCATGAATCCCCATCGTAATCATAACCATGCCCACTTCCCTTTACTCAGAAGGAACAAAATCTTTCAATAAAAAAAATTAAAAATAGGAAAAGAATTTTGATGTGTGGCTAAGATGGTAAGTAGATTTGCATCACAGTTGATTGATAACGATTCTTGAAGTTTTATTAGTAGTTTAGATTTTTAAATTAAAATAATTCATTGATATGATATAGAGTTAATATAATTTGAATTTAAGGATATGCATTGCAACTTTCCAGAAAGAAGTTTCTTATAGATATATGAAATGATTTAAAGATAATAAAGTATAAGAAAGTAGATTGAAATGGATGTGTGAAGAGTTTTAGGGGAAGTTATTTGTTTATTTATTTATTTTTATTTTTATTTAGTTTAGAAAATTATTTTTTATGTGTTTTTATTCTTCCTACTTAGTTTATATATTTTATTTTTAGTATAAAAAGAATACTTCAAAAAAAATTATACCATAATAAAATTTTAAATTAAAATTTTATTTGATAAAATTATATATTGCCTGTGTTTGCTGTCTTTCTTGTTATTTTTGTTTGTGTAAAAAATAGAAAAAAATCTTCTACCCCCAATTAATTAAGAAACAAATGATATAACAAAAATTAATAGAGAAGAAAAGTAAAGAAAAGGAAAAAAATTCGATTCAAAATGCCTCCTCTCATTTGTCCAATCATCCCCTTTGATATGTCAACTATCTATTATTTCTGTAAATTCCCTTTGTCCGTACCCCTCAACAGTTTTATATATAATATAGCATATTGATTAAATTCCCTCAACCATATAATATAAATATTGTATATAGCTTCATTATAAAGAGAGAGAGCTAAGCTTTACCTCAAAGTCTCAAGCTGCAATAAGAAGACACGCAAAGATTATCAATACAAACAAGTTTGTGGCCATGGCAGAGGAGTTTCAGGCCGGGATTTGTGGCGAGAACTGGTGGATGAATTCTTCGAAAAGCATGTTCATCGGCGGCTTATCACCATGTTCTACGGTGAGCCTCCCTAGTGATCATATGGGAACTTATAATGGGTCATGGGCCACGGCTGATATGGTAGACTTGAAGCCGAGGTCAATATCATGCAAGGAGTCTCATAACACTACTTCGGTGTCTGATACCTCTATAGCTTTCCTAAATTCTCCAAAGCCTCAACAGGCTAATTCAGATAGTGGGGGTAGCAGTAATTTGATTGATTCCACCTTGCAAATGATGGGGTTCGGGCTCTCGTCGTCGTCGTCGTCATCGGATTGGAACCAAGCTTTACTGTAAGTTTGGTACACATGTTGTTCCTCTTTTTATTTTTTTCCTCCTTAAATTCCAATTAGGGTTGAAATCCAACTCGAAGGTCTTAAAGTCCGAAGCACTCCGACCACAAGTTAGGAAAAAGAATACTTGACTTTGTTTTATTGTTTTTGTTTCGAAAAGCAAGTCAAAATGATCATCAAAGTTTTATCAAGTGGCAAAGATTTTAAATCAATTATCAGATTCTTTGATCTTTTTGCAGCTCTGGGAATGGAAGAACTGAGAGTTACAATTCCATGCTGCAAGAAGACATGAATTCAGGAGGACTAAACTCTTCTCAAATCCGAAAAGATTGGAGTCCAAAGAGCTATGCAAGAACTGCTGAAGATTTCTCCTTGGACCAACAAAGGCTAAATCCGGTTAACAGTTCCAGCAATTCGCCACCAACTTGCCAGGGATTTTCTACAGGCTTTTCAATGGAGCCAACAGCTTCTTATTGCTACCCTTCAACATTGATACAAAGTTTATTTGAACCAGATCATCTTCAACCACAACAAGTACAATCTCTTTTCAACAACCGGCCCATGAATTACCTGTCGCCGACAGCTCCAAATTATGGGACCAACATGAGTGAATTGTCATCTCCTTCTTGGACTAAAGTATCTCCCTTGATAAAATCTTGTTTGCAAAAGCAACAGGCTAGTAGTTTGCACTTTACTAACAACACAACCTACTGGAATGCCTCACCAACCGGAATAAATGATATTAGAGCAAGCTTTTTACCCTCATCACCATCTCAATTTCTTCTGCCAACTTTTCAAGAGAAACCCAATTGCCCCAGCCTCACTATACAGGTAAAGATGATGATTAAACAACTCATTTATTAGCCTTATTCATCAATATTTAATGACTAGGGTTTCAGACTAAATCTTTTTTCGTGTATTTATTTATATTTCAGCCTAACAGAGAAGAAGTTCGAGACTCGGTTTCAGTAGTTAAGAAAGGATGTGAACCAGCATTCAAAAGGCCTCGAATTGAAGCACCATCTCCACTACCAACTTTCAAGGTATACAAAAACACAATCAATCAAGCTTTTGAGTACTGAAACGTACCGAACTTATTTTTTATCTTTCATTCTTTTTTTCCTTAATATTCCTTTTATCTTTTGAAGAAGTGAATGTGAAGGTGTTATTTTGTCATCAGGTCCGGAAAGAGAAGCTAGGGGACCGAATAACTGCCCTCCAGCAATTGGTTTCACCTTTCGGAAAGGTTAGCTTTTGGATTTTTCTACTTTTTTCAAATAGCACATTGACCATAGCAAGTCTTTGCTTTGTGATTCGATTGAAGGCTCATCCATTGGTCATTTACTCTACCTTTTTCAGACTGATACTGCATCGGTTCTTCATGAAGCTATTGAGTATATCAAGTTCCTCCATGACCAAGCCACTGTATGTTATCTTATCTTCTTCTTCTTACCATATACGAGTGTTTCATTCATTGATTCTCACTCCTTAATTCAAAGTAGGGTAAGAAGTCTTGAGTTTGAGTCCTACGATCTTAGGAATCCTATAAATGTCTGTATACATAAATTAATGGGAAAACCCTACTTGATTTAAACAGAATTAGACGTTGACAAATACATTTAAGAGCCTAAACTAATGAATTAGCATTTAATATATGTTTTTTTTTTTTTTTTGTTAATGCAGGTTTTAAGTACTCCATACATGAAAAATGGCAATCCCATTCAACATCAACAGGTATAATACAATTCTTTCTTTATTTCCCTTTTTTCCTTTTGTTGCTTTTGGCCAACACTGCCACTATGCATGTGATGAATCAAAAGATTCTTTTGAAGTACAATATAACTAATTGGCAGGCTCCAGAAGACAAATTGAACGACCTAGAAGGGCCAAAACAAGATCTAAGAAGCCGAGGACTATGTCTTGTGCCAATCTCCAGCACATTTCCTGTTGCTAATGAGACCACTGCTGATTTCTGGACACCAACATTTGGTGGCACTTTCAGGTAGAAGGATGATTATAGTAAAGCTAGCTAAACAGCTTCTATATATCTAATGATCAAGCACTGATTTTAAATCCCTATAGTTTTGTATCAAACCAACCAAGATGGAAGGAAACGCTCATAACTTCAATATAGGAAGAAGATTATAGCAGGAGCCACTGTACTGCTGTGCTAGCTAGCTGTACCAGTCTTGAACGAAAAGCTAAAGAAAACAAATGAAAAAGAGAAAAAGGAACTCAAGCTTCAAAGATGGACAGACAATGCTGGGCCAGCTACAAGAAGAATTAATGATGTTAGGCTATCAAATGATTAGGAGCCACTTGAGATGAAGAATATAAATATCTAGAAGGTAATCCAAGTCGTAGTACTACTGGTTATTAACTAATACCTTAAAGGTGGGGGCTAAGCACAGGAACAGCTGCTAAATTCAGCTAAATATATTAACATCTGTGAGTTTAGAGATTAATTGTATGTTGTTGATCGTTACATATAAATGGGGTGAATTTAGCAGATTGGAACAAAATGCCTTTTGTTCCTGATGCGCCATTGTTGTGGATGCATAGAGCTGGCACCACCAGTCCACCTTTATACGTATAAATACATATTGCTTTTGTTATTGTAGATGAAAGAAAAAGAAATAAAGGGATTATTGTACTCATTGATTTGTTTGTTATTCAAAAATATATGTACGAGTGAGTGGAGCTTTTTTGATTTGATTTGTAACCTTTTCACTTGTTTATATGGCTGCATTGTGGTTTTGCTAGGTCATTGGTCGGCCCACTATTCTTGCTTTTAGGGTTTTCTGCTTATTCTTTTTAGATGAAAGAGATAACGTGCATGCTTGTTTCTGTATAAACTTTCCCCCCGTATGTATATTAGGTAAAGATCATACCATATTCTAAGCAGGTGTTTGGTTAAATGTGAATTGTTAGGTATGTTTCGTGTGTTTTTTTTTGGAGATTGAAGAGATATAGATAGATTTATATATTTATTTACCTCATGTTCTTTAAAAGTATAAAATTTAATTTTAAACTTTTTTTTTATATGAACAGATATATTATTTTATGTTTCTATCTCTATCTT
>Ga0307517_10012948_pt1 | contig 11384 bp, 4 predicted proteins | sample 23_EM_MG_FD_194515 | JGI IMG/M metagenome (GOLD analysis project Ga0307517, IMG submission 194515) | Populus trichocarpa ectomycorrhiza microbial communities from riparian zone in the Pacific Northwest, United States - 23_EM | ecosystem: Host-associated > Plants > Roots > Unclassified | place... | reverse complement strand
GATGACATCTGATCTTTTTCTGAATGCTGTTTCTGATCGCTTAGAGCACCATGCATGGATCCCTCTGCTGCTTTGAAAGCAACAGCTGGAGCTGTAACACAAAAAAAAAATATATATATATATATGAGTGGTTGGAGTTTATGGATGAATCGAATAGAAAACTGAATTTCCTTAACTGTTATTTTTAAATCACTGGTACTGTATAAGAGCTTGTTCAAGTGAGTGTTTATTTTTACAGTAGAATCTATTTTTAATTTTTTTTTAATATATTAAATTAATATTTTTGGATAATTTTAACGTACTAATAAAAAAATATTTTAATATATTTATAATAAAAAAACACTTTTAAAAAATAATTTACAACACAACATTAAATATATACTTAATAACAGAAAATTCATATTCTTAGAAAATTCATAAAAAATATGTTTTAAAATATTTTTTATTTGAAAATATATTAAAATAATATATTTTTTATCTTTTAAAAATTTATTTTGATATTAGAACATCAAAACAATAAAAACATCAAATAAATTAATTTTAAGCCAAAAAAATTAAAAATAGCAAAACATAAATTCAACCACTAAAACAAACATTACCTAAACCTTTATTGAAAAAAATAAATTAATATATGTTTTAATCATTAAAAACAAACATACCCAAAAAAATCTTTAAATTGCCAAACTATTCTCATTATGAGACTGGGCCGTGGGGCGTTGCTTTCCTTTCCTTTCCTGAGGAAGTGCCACGTAGATTCAATTTATTACATATTAAATTTTATTTATAACACTTAGTTAGGAGATGGTTATTTTTCTTAATTTATCGAGTTAGAACATAAAAAATAATATTTATAAAAATAGATTTATTTTTAACACATAAAACATACATCAATAAAATTGTCTGTAAATAATATTAGTTTAGTCCTGGTAATGAAGAAACCGACTCAATTCTTAACTATCGAATAAAAAAAGAAATTAGTAGCGATCTGTTAAATAACAATGGACAAGAAATTTTTGTCCGGTGGTTTTGGACTGAATTAAACAATCACTGTATCATAACCTCTTGTTGGGTTAATGTAGAAGAACCAGAACCGATTCTTTCTCTTCAATCAAATCACTTCAATCCACTGGGGCAGTTCCCCCTTGAATCTTTCCACGTGTACCACATCTCCTACACATGCCACACCCCTCTCTCTCTCTCTCTGTCTTTTACTTTCTGTGATATCACAGCTTTTTAATTCAAAGCTGATGATCTCTCTTATCACTCATCGAGGACAACAGGCACCTTCATCCAACCAAAGTTCTGTCTCTCTCAAAACTTTCTTCTTTCATAATAGAAGCAAACCTCAACCAAATCTCTCGCTACCCATTGCATTCTTCCTTGCATCTTTCTTATACTCAAAAACAGCGAAGTCCCTTACATACAACTGTACTGTCCCGGACACAGAGAGAGAAGGAGGAGTAGAAACAAGAAGCAGTACAAATTAATTTTGTTAAAGAACGGAAGATGGAAAATGGCGGGAACAAAGGTCAAGAGAATGATCATGCAAATCTTCCTTGGGAAATATGGGAGCTTAATACTTCAAGATTTGACTTGGTTAATAGTAGTAATAACACTGCTGCTGCTGCTGCCGACACATTCTTCACCACCACCGCCACTAGTGTGGTGGAGAGCGGCAGCTCCTGCACCCACCCAGAAGGCACTTCTGCACATGGGTTCTTGTTTCCTTACCAAAACAGTTGGCTTTACCACCACAGCAACAATAACAGTTATCAGCAACTCTCTCTTTATGCCGGGGATGGGTCCAACTTGCCCCCAGACCCGCACCTAATGTGCTTGAAGCTAGGCAAGCGACACTACTTTGAAAACAGTACTAGTAATAACAATCACAGCAACCACCCAGTGAGTGACCGACACGAGGTTGGTGGGTTCTCTATAGGCAAAAGAGGCAAACCCTACTACAGCGTCGGTGGTGGTGGTGGTGCTCACGACGGACCCTCCTCTTCCACGTCAGTGAATGTGCCGAGGTGTCAGGTGGAGGGGTGCCATGTGGCGTTGTTGAATGCTAAAGATTATCACAGGAGGCATAAAGTTTGTGAGATGCACTCCAAGGCTCCTAAAGTAATTGTTCTAGGTTTGGAGCAGCGGTTCTGTCAGCAGTGTAGCAGGTAACACTGGCGTTTCTCACCGTCTCTCAATTATAGCCAGCTTATTTGATTTCGCCTATAGTAACTGTTCCTGGATCTTTGGGATTTTCCTCAGTTGTCTTGTTTTTTTTCTCTCTCTCTCTATAATCGTCGAAGTTTCCTCAGTTGTCTTGTCCTTGCAAAAAAATCTGATGTGAAGTGGTAATTGCCAAATAGGCTTGTTGATGAGATTAAAAGTGGGCTTAGCTTGTTATTTGTGTAGGTTTCATGTAGTGTCAGAGTTTGATGATGCAAAGAGGAGTTGTAGGAGGAGATTGGCAGGGCACAATGAAAGAAGAAGAAAGAGCTCTCAGGATCCTGTTTCAAGGAATTCCTCTCAAGGTATGTATGTAATGATCTTGTAATTGACTTGTTTATCCATTCAATTTCCATTGTTGGAATTAGACAATGATGACTAGCTTTTGTTCTAAAGATTTGTCAGGAATAAGCCCTTTTGTTATTTGATCGGGAAAACGGAAGGGCCCTATTTTCTACCTTCTAATTTTCAAAACTTTGTTTTAATTTTTGTATGATTTTTTTAGATTGTTTTGATGGATTAAATCAAAAATAAATTTTTAAAAACAAAAAAAATATTATTTTAATAATTTTTCAAGCAAAAAGCAATTTAAACAAGACATTATTTTTCCTTTTTTTCCCAAAATAATTGCAATCACGAAGCAGAAATTCGAAATAACGAAGTATTAATTAGCTGGATCAGATTTTGAATTAAAGGGCCTGCAACACTGCTTCTGTAAGGGCTTGCTGGTAATAAGAAAACGTGCTCCTGTCTGAAATTTTATTAGGTGCTTGTGTACCTAAGACTGCTCCTGTGGATGCCCATCACAAGAAAAAGATGAGCAAGTAAAATAAATTTTATGAACTGAAGGAGGACTTGCTAACTAAACTACCAGTTGAATCGGACGCCTTTAGTTATGACTAGGCTGGCTGGATAGTCTCCCGGTAGGGTATCAATGCATTTATTACTACTTGTAGATAGGTTTAGTTGACATGATATCAGTTAACCTTGGTTAAATTCTGTTCATGCTAGGAAGGGAAGAGTTTTAGAGGAGAAAATTATCCCTACTGGGTAGCTCAACGAGGCATTTATTTAAGGAGAAAAGCAATCATTACTATTGTAACTACATAATCTAGGGTTTGCTAGAACTTTCATTAATATTAATGTTGCATCATGAAGATTTATTTTTTAGACTTGAATTATTGATCTTCAATTTACTCTCTCTAATCTAAAAAGATTTTTCATGATTAATATAACATATCACCATTACTTATTCATACTTTTCTAAAATCCCACCTTTTCGACTGGAGACTTCATGAACTTTAATTAGAAGTGAAGTAGGAGAGATGTTTGGACTAAACAAGTAAACAGACAGAAAACCTGTTTGGGATGAGAGGAGTATTATGAACTCGAGGCCTTTACCTCTCGGAGAAGTTGGAGATTGCTTGGCAAACATTATTACAGATGATTTACGTTAATCAACTTAAGTGTATTCCTTTGAGGAAGATGACAAGTGATTTTGGTTCTAATAGAATAATCTTTATGCTACATTTGCTATCATTAGTTATCAGTGAATTGGCATTGATATAGACAACGCAGTTGAAAATTTATGAACATGAAAGAAACTGAACGGACAATTTCCTCCTCGACAGAAAAATTGATGGCTGGGAGATTTCCATACATAGCGTCGCCGACAGGATGTGCTCTCTCTCTTCTGTCATCCAAAGCTGATTCCTGGGTTTCTCCTTCTGATCTCTCCTCAAGATCAAGTGCCGCACTACGTGAATTGATTGCAGAACACCGCACAGCCATCCTAGCTAGACAGCTTGTTCTTGAAAAACACTTGCACCACCATGCCATGGAAGACCTTGGTGAGTCCCAACCTAGCTCCAATTTTCTTATAACCCATCAGCAACAAGTGCTGTCCGAGCCACACAATTGGGGCCGGTTAAACGACACCAGCACGCATGTGACTTTGGACCTCATGCAGGCTCCAAGTTCAGCATTCGGATTCTTGTCTCCCAGAGGGAAAAATAAAGAAGAGGAAGAAGAGTGTTCTGAGTTATGGAGCACCATGGAAGGAGCCCATGTAGTTTAAAATTAATCTACAACACCTACTTTATTCTTTTGCATTTGGTGTTAATTGTTTGGTCAGTGAGGCTTTTGGATCGTTCAACTTGCTGTATAATTCTTTCTTGTTTGATTTGAAACTTTTTTTTTATTCGGTCTCTAATTTTTACCATAATTAATTTTCATAGTTCAATTCAATTGTGTACAGTGACTGGAATAATCAATGCACTTGGAGCAATTTGCCAATTGAATCACTGTTTTCTTTCAAGTTTTAAGTTGCAGTAGTTGAAAGTTGATCTCACGTCAAAACTAATTCTAAGGATAGCTGATTATATATGCAGGTTTATAGAGGAGCATGCACCATTTTCTTTTTCATTTTTTTTTCTGGTCTTGATTCATTTACAATAATGATATTTCCGAGTTGGTATTTTTACATGAAACTACATTCTTCCCTAGTTGGGCATAAGGGGCATGATGACTTGATATAATCCTCACCTTCCTTCGAACTCATAACAACCATGCACCACCTGTATCCATGTTCTTGAAGGCATCCCTCTCTCTCTGAGAGGATTCTTGGCATGTCAAGTCTTGATAAGGTTTTTTGCTTTGCATCGAATTAAACCACATGCTCCATCGTTTGTGTGGCCTCCGTCAATTCTCCTTAACATGTTAGAGAATAATATAAATATATATTAGAGTCTCATTTGATAACTAAATAATTATGAATTTGAATTTTACTATCTTCATTCTTTCTTTTAATTAAAAATCTAATTAATAGCAAAAGGTAATGTGGACAAATGTAAGTTCTAAATTCAAAGGGCTTTCATATTTAATTAATAGCACAATATAATGTGATTTATGCAAGTTTCAAGTCCAAAGAGCTTTCACTTGAGGGATATGTTAGAGAATAATAGAAATCATATATTGAAGCTTCACCTAACAACTTAAGTTTTTAGATTGAAAAAATTCTTTGACAAAATAAAATATCTACAAGAATTTATATATTTATATAAAATATTTTTTTAAAACCTTCTTTTAGGATTGAACCCTAGCTAGATTGTTTTAGATTGGATGATGGAGATTAACTATTTTTGTTTACTAGAAAGTATTTTTATAAAATGTGGATTTTTGAGAAATAGATAAATTTTTTATGTTTGATAGAGTTATAAAAAATGAGCTGAAAAACAGTTTTTAGTATTTAGTTATATCAGGGAAAATGAGATAGAAAATAACTTATTAATATTTTATTTTTTTAAGATTATAAAAAAAATAAATAACAAATATGACATATAAAAAAATTGAAGTAGAATGAAATTGAAAAAAAAATTAATTTTATAAAGTATTTCAAATAAAAAAATAAAAACAAAATCTAACGCATAAAAAAATAATAAAACTAAAAAACAATTTAAAAAATAATGTTTTTCTATCTATAATTCGTCACATCTTTCAAGATTAGAAAGAAATCCAAATCTTAAGGTGTCATGCTTGTGGGACTCTCTCCCGTATGAAATTAATTGATATGGAAGGCTTGTTTTATATACACAAAACATGCCTCTAGCTTTCCATTGTGCCACGAAAAATGCAACATCAAACCGGTGCTCTACTTTTGGGAAAAAAATGTCTGGGAAAGCATATGCTAGAACAAAAGTTCCTCTAGTTAAATTAAAACCCGAAGTAAAGTCGGTCTGCCTGCCATAAAGAACATATTGGAAAACCTTTCTGATCTTCCAAGAAAAAAAGAAGAAGAAAAAAGGGCCCTTCTCCTTCTTTTAACTAGGCAACTTCACAACTTTCAAGTTGGTCATCATAAGCTTCAGTCTCTAGTATGACAAGCAAAGACACCATGCGAGAAAGATACCAAGAGATAAAAGCATACTTATGAAATTTATTCCACCCAATAATTTGTCGACCCGAAACAAACTCGACTTGAATTTTATTCGGTAAAAATCATCATTTTATTTTAGAAACTCTCAAAATTAAATTTTTTTTTTAAAAAAAACTAGTTGAAACCATGAGTTGACCATATCAACTACGATCTAGCTCTCAGACCAAATCAATTGCGATCTAGCTCTTGGATTAAATGAATATTTTTATGTTATAAACTGTTTTTTAAAATTATTTTTTTTTGAGAAAACATTAAACTGATATTTTTAAAAGATTTTAATATATTGATATCAAAATAAAAAAAATCTAAAAAAATTATTTTCATGTATTTTCAATTAAATAACACTTTTAAAGATATTTATGCATCGCAACACCAAACACGCAATAAACAATCACTATTCCAAGTGATATAACTATGAACAAAAGCATCCAATGTGCGTACACTCGAAAGACACTTCCAACACCACACATTGGAAAGAAATAAAAGCAAATTTTCTCATAATCTTCGAAAGTTGATCGAAGCCAATCAAGCTTCTTCTCAAAGTGCACGCCTGCAATTCCAAAGTCGAGAAAGTGTCCTTCGCAACCAAAAATAGTATGAGATTCCACGAGTGGTCTATTGATAGTTACAAGACTAGTTGTTATCAAGTCTTGCTGAAAGTTGCTTGGTGTTGAAGGCTTAGAAATTATCATCATGCCTACAAACAACTATTATGTGGCCACGCACCATGCACTGTTGATCTCTGTCGTGGCACTAGCAGTATGCACTACTCATTTTTATCAATTTCCAGTGTATATGTGTGTGTGGATCACCATCTTACATTTCTCAGCACGAAAACGATCCCTATACATGGATTTTGGAAGCGGAAATTGCCTAATTAATAACCCCCAAGCTAGCAATTATGAAACTCTTAAAAGACTCTTGTTTAATTTCCGAGGCCTCACCGAGGGCTTTAAATGTTTTAGAAAACCTCAATCTAGTCCCAAACTTGTATACTTGTTTTTAATTGAGTCCCAAACATGTAAAGTTTATCAACTATGTCCCAAAAGTTTCAAGAAATTCTTAACCTGGCTTTATTGTTAATGTTCATTAATGTTTTTATCAAGCATTTCTCAAATTAATGTCATTTTAGTGTATTTCTTTGAAGGTTGGTCCAGCTATAAACTTAAGAAATCTTAATTATTTTGATATTAAAGAATTCAATATGTTGATTCAATTAAGTTCTACTGTATATCCAAGAACAAAGAAACTTCTGGTTTTGTTGACTATTCCAACCAAGTTAGTTTTTTTCCCCTTCAATAACTGGTGATGGGCTACAGTGCTAAAGGCTAAATATCAAACCTATTTCTGTAAAGGTAAAGAAAGTCGTGTCATAACTTCAACAAAACATAATCACCAATAACCATCTAAATGGTGGCAATGATAAAAGTTTGGAATTAAAATGTTTGTTTTTTTTATTGTCTCAGGTTCGAGCCCTGTGATTGCTCATATGATGGCTACTGGAGGCTTACATGATCGTTAATTTTAGGGCCCGTGGGATTAGTCGAGGTGCGTGCAAACTGGCCCGGACACCCACATTAAACTAAAAAAAAAAAAAACCTAATCACCAATGCTGGCTCCTGGACAGCTTCAGAATCCAAACAAGTTTTTTTTTTTTTGTGGCTAATTTAAATAAACTTCATATAATATTATTTATTTCAGTTATACATAAGTCTACAAGGAAGGAGTTTTAATCTTATATTTAAACACTACTCTAAAAATACCCCAACTGCCAATTAAACAATTAAATTTAAAATGACCATCGCTCTACTAATAAATAAAATTAAAAGAATTAGGCATGAAAATAGACCGATCTGTCTCTTCCTTTGTTTTTATCCGAAGAGAAACTAGGGTATAATGACCTCTCACAAACCACCACATTTCTGTCCAGCTGTGGATGAAGTCCCACCACCGCAAAGGAGGCAAAGGACAATCACTGAATGATGATCACGTGCAGTGCACGTGAATCTGCAAAAACACATATCACCCAAAAATCAGTTGCAACCCCACAGTAGACCTACTAACCCTAAAGAAAAGTCTCTACGTACAGAGGGTTTGAAAAGTATTCCCCTCCTCCTCCATGAGCAGTAGCAATGGAGTGAGCAGTTGCCTTTATTAATGGGCTCCACATCCTCATCACAAAGTTTATGATGATCAGAGCAGAGGGCCCGACTGCATTGATGAAAGATGAAAGATGATCGATGTGTGGTGGGGGCGCACATAAAAACTGGGGATTGGAGAGCTAATGCAAATGCTGCACTTGTTCCATGAGGCAAGCGCCAATGTACCTTCCATGCCTCTGTATAACACAGAGGTTAAACAAAATCATGGACCACTTTTTTTTAATTTAAACTAGCTAGTTCCTCCATGACTTGATGATTATGATAGCTAAGGGAGGATTTGTAACTTGCTTTGTTAATTGTAGCTACTGCCTAAATTCCTCGTTGTATCTTCACAGTTTTTTCAGTTTTGTGATTTTAAAAAAACAAATTTAAGAAAAATTATAAATTATATTTTTTTTACCGAGATTTTAAGAGATTTTTTAATGGGATATATGCAAAATTATGATAGTATTAATTAATTAAATATTTTTAAAACTGTAATAGGAGTTAAAAACAGTTTCAACGTCCATATTTCCAAATTAACCCTACATTTCAGATAATTTATTTATTTAATTACTTTATTTTGCATTGGCTCGAACGCATAGCGATCAAATTTAATTGTTCCGCTGACTTTTTTACACTCTTGCTCCTTTTCTCTTTTGACCTTTCGTTTCGTTTTCTTTTGGGTTAATGAATAGTGGTTTTTTCAGGCCAATTTTGGGCTTCTAGATCACTACTGCATTTTGTGTTTGGAAGGGTGGAAAACGAGGGAAATAATTTTGGGACATAAGAAAATACGAGAGGAGAGTATATGGTCTCCTAAATGTGGTCTCCAAGCTAGGAGAAGAAGAGAAAATGAAGAGAGAGACGAATTATCTTGCAAGGGCTCCTAAATGTGGTCTCAGGTTGAAGAGACGATGAACAAAAAAAATATAAATTTACAAATTTATTCTCAATAATCAATATGAAAACAGGATTTAATCTTTTGGCAAAGGCGAGAAAGTTATAATTGTAAGTTTCTCATTATCATTTTCTTTTCCTCTCTGATTTCTCCGCTGTTTCTTTAAATTCTAAACTCTAAATCTTAAATTCTTAATTTTTACGGAAAAATAAATATCCTTTTGAACTAAAAATCTCTTGAACGATATATTTTTTTAATTGTGAGCTTGATTTTGTTGAGAAATTGATGAAAAGTTTCTAAAAATCATCACTGTTCCTTTCTTTCTGTACATTAATAATAGTAATAATTAAAAAAAATATTTCAAAAAAATAAAACACATCTGTCATCTCCCATTTTCACTGCCTTCATCCTTCTCTTTAATATCCTTTCTAATGTTTATCTTATATTTTTTGAGAGTGCTTTATTTTTTTTTATTTTTTTCAATATTACAGAGCAAGGGTGAGGAATAGGAGATATTTTTAGTGGTTTTTTAAACATTTTTTCATCAAGTTCAAAAGCTATTTATTTTCTTCAGGGATGTTTTACAATTTAACCTTTTCTTTCATTATTTTCCTTCCTCTCCTAAACAAAAAGAATTTATAAAATTTTAATTCTTCACGACCTAACTTAAAATTCAAACCATAATGACTATGTAGATAATATATCCCTTTAACCACTATGCAATGCCCTGGAAGTTTCTAATCTTTTGCCCGTTTCAAGAGCCGTAAGTAGTGTAGTTTTGTCTTAATCTAGACTAAATTAATTATTATTTTTTTCATATAAATCGAGCAATGTTCCCCTTCAGATGCTGTAATTTCAGTTTCCAGTGTCAATTCTAGATTTTTTTAAAATTTTTTTTTTTTGAAAATAACTCAGATGATTAAAAGAAATTCGAGGATGAAATTGATAAAACAAATCATGAAATTAAAAGGAAAGAAGGGGGGAAATGGAAGAAAAAGAATTAAAAAAAAAATTAAAAAGAAAGAGAGAGAAGAGGTTAACTGTTAATAACCGTGAAGCTCCACAAATAATCCTAGTTTATCGGTAATTATTCACTATATTGCTAGTATCTTTCACTGCGAATGAATTTCTGCTAACAAATAAGGCGAGTTGGATTGAATTGGCTAAACATAACAAATATGACAACGATTTCACAAAACTATTTAAATAGGATTTAATTTGACATCCTTAATACAACAATAATTATTTTTTTATCTGACGCTAAAAGTATGTCATATACTAGCTAACATATTAATTGATATTAAATCCTTTCTTTAAAGTGACCTGGTGTATTCATAAAGAATTAATAAAAAAATCAGATATTAATTTCAAATTCGAATCTAGAAAGTCAGATCGATGATCATGAAGCATACTTTCTCAACAATCAGATAAATTCTGTACGATTAGATTAAGCACGATTCTAATATTTATGTAAAAATACAGAAATAAAAATGTTTTAAAAAGGAGCGTTGATAAAAAAAAAAAACATGGTGAATAATAACTTTATCTCTCTCTGTTTCTTTTATTTTTTGAGAATAGAATGAGAGCTCTTAATTTGAATTGCAGTTAATTAATTATCTTCTTAATTTTTCATCTTAATTAGTCAAGCAAAGCTTCCCCTCCCTCCCCACCCCTCCCTCCCCTTGAGCAGAGCAAGGGACCGAGGGGACAAAAAAATGAGGTGAAAGGTGCGAGAAAGAGACCTTTCTCCAAACTCTTAGAGATACGATACATGATATTAGATTTTTGTTGGTCCACTTTAAGGTAATATGAAATTTATTGGATGATGAGGGAAGGCTAGAAGTGATCAATAATTGATAATTTTCAATGAATTTCTGTCGTCCACACCAAAGTTTCTTTGGTGGCCAAAAGGAAAGTAACCAGCAAGATTTACAGTACAAGTAGATAAGTACTATAGGCCCTTAATTTAGAGGCAGCGGCAAAAGCTTAGGAACTCCCTAAAATCTTGAATTAGGTGGCCTACGAGATTAAGACGTTAATAAACAACTCATCACACAGGTTCAATCTCTTGATCCTCGTGGATGAATAGTTTGCTTTTGATTAAATCATATATTTAGTTAATTTCAGCGTATAAAAGTTGGTTTAAGAGTACTCATTTCTCAATGTAAACACCAGCCCCCCCGAA
>Ga0307517_10012947_pt1 | contig 11384 bp, 7 predicted proteins | sample 23_EM_MG_FD_194515 | JGI IMG/M metagenome (GOLD analysis project Ga0307517, IMG submission 194515) | Populus trichocarpa ectomycorrhiza microbial communities from riparian zone in the Pacific Northwest, United States - 23_EM | ecosystem: Host-associated > Plants > Roots > Unclassified | place... | reverse complement strand
CGTCTCCGTAGTTTTTTTCGCAATTTAGCACATTGAGATAAAAAATTGATATTTATATGCGTCGGTAACAACTCCCTTAAATTATAAAATGATATGACATAATTTTCAATAATAAAAAAAATATCAGAGATATATTAAAATTCTAATAATAATAATATTATTATTATAAAAAAATATTAACAAGACAAATTCAATAATATCAACAAAAATCATAAATGATGATTGGAGTGGATCACACAAGTCGTTAAAAGGTGACTAGTGCCTCATTTATTTTTAGATAACTTTAATGACCCACCATAATCACAATTGATAAATTTTCTTGGTGTTGTTAGATTTGTCTCGTCAAGATTTTTTCGATGGTGTCGTCATTGAAGTTTTAATATGTCTCTCAGGTCTTTTTTTATTTATTTTCTCTCTCATCTCTTCTCGTTATAAATTATGAAAAGAAAATTGAGAGAAAAATAAAAGAAATAGAGAAATTTTGGTGCACATCATTTGCAACTCTCTAGAATATATTATTTTTTAAACTATGATATTTTATTAATTTGTTTTTACTTATATATATATAAAACACTCCACGTCCCGTTGTTTTAATCATACCCGCCCCCCAACCATCTAAGTGGTGGCCCAGTGGTAAGAGTTTGGGACCAAGAGGTTTGCTTCATTTGTGGTCTCAGGTTCAAGCCCTGTGGCTGCTCATATGATGACCACTGGAGGCTTACATGGTCGTTAACTTCAGGGCCCGTGGGATTAGTCGAGGTACGCGCAAACTGGCCCGGACACCCATGTTAAACTTAAAAAAAAAAAAATCACACCCACCCCCCTATCTTCCTGTACTATAGTGTGTATTTTGCAAGTTCAACTCCAAGTCCCATGGATTCATGTCTATGTTTTACAAGATCTGCAACCAAAACATACCAAAAATTCATGCTCAAATACTAAAATATTACTCATCGATGAAAACCCTATCAATTTAAACAGAGGACACTTTATACATATATATATGTATGTGATTTTTGTAGACTGATAAAGAGATGTAAATGTATGTTTGACATTGTGGTTTAAAAAGACATTTTTAGTTGTGGTTTTAAAAAAGAAAATCTAAAAAAATGTATGTTTTGTAAAAATATTACAAAAGGATTTTTATATGTAAAATAATAAAAAAAACAAGTCTCCATTAATAAAAAGTATGTTATTTTTATAAAATCAAGATTTAAAATTAATGTAATTTTTATTTATTTATTGGTTGATAAAAAATATAAGTTACCACAACATTAAATCTACTTTGAATGACAAAATAAAAACTGGAATTTTTCAAAAAAATAATTTTTTTTCATATTATTTTTTATTTCTTCGAATTATTTTAATATATTGACATTAAAAATAATTTTTAAAAAATAAAAAAATATTTTAAAAAACTAATATTAATATATTTTCAAACACACGAGATGAGGTGTAAATGTATGGTTGGTTGGTCCCATGTGTACCAAGTACACCCTCTCGACAAGTAAAATATATTATAATTGGCATGGAATCTTGGACGGTAAGATTTTTAGGTATGAGTAGATCTCACCAGGGCGGCGGCGTTGTTTAGAATTGCATTATAAATTATAAATGGTGTTTTATAATTTTTTTTACTATTTAAAATTAAAATTTTATATTCCTGATATTTTTTTTATGTTTTGATATTAAAAAAATAAAAAAATATTTTAATATATTTCTAAATAAAAACATTTTAAAAAACAAATATACAAGCCTCTAACACCATGCTTGCCTGAATATAATTTAAAACGCCGAGAGAATATACCGGGACACCAAGATAATGATTACTCACGATGCACATTTCAGGTTTATATTTTATATAAGAAAAAAGCTCCCAATCAAAGTCGGCAGAGTAAAATTAAAATATGATACTATATGCGGTATATTCGGAGGTGGGCCATGGAATTGTACGCATTGGGAGAGTATATTTCTTTGTTCTGTTTTTTATTGCAAGGAACGTGTAGTGAGATAAATTATAGAAATTGCAGCAACTTCACACCCTTGTCCTTTGCTTTGACGTGTCGGCCTGGCACAAAAACATAATATTCTTGCATATTCGGGCTTGCATGCTCATTCTGGTATTTAAAGTATGCTTTCGTATCGTGATTGGACATTTGTTTGGTACAATCGTTGTTTTAAAATTTATTTGATTGTGAAAAATATCAGCGGGGATAATATTTAATTTAAATTGATGTTTTCTCCATTTCTGTGATATTGAAGAGAGAACACAATTTCATAGCCAAATTAATATCATATGCTATCAACATCTTTCTAAACCAAATACAAATTATTTTTTAGCAGCGAGTTTTTTTAAATCGGTGCCAATATCACCACTATACAAGCAAAATATTACATAAAACATCACCTTCTTCTTTGTTAGTGCCGGTTTGTTTTCACCGTCGATCACGTGTTTTCAACAAAAAAATTATTTTTATTTGAAATTATTTTTTATATTTTTAAATTATTTTGATGTGTTAATATTATAAATAAAATTTAAAATATATATTATTTTAATATATTTATAAATAAAAAATATTTTAAAAAAACAGTCACTATCAATCTTTTTCGTGTAACATGTTGTCATTAGGACAGCTAGTGTATATCCCCGTCCAATATGCAACATGGATCACCAATTATATTGGTGAATCCCCCTGTTACAGGTTTCCAAGAATCGGCTCAACATCATGCAATATTTTCTTCAATCAATGCAGAAACTACCAAAAACGCGTTTATAAGTAGTGTCGTTGACTAAGCTTTATCAGAATTGATTCAATGATACCACTGTGATCCACAATTCCACATCACTAGCTAGCTAGCTCGGCAAGCAAGGTCTCTTGTAAGGTTTGACGAATCCTTGCATCTCACGACCCTATAACTTTCCGCTCCTGTATATATATATATTTTTATTTCTTGTGCCAATCCCCATTCAAGTAATGCTAGAAATCATTCCCTGAATCAGTCCTCATATCGGTCCATGAACAAAATATTGTGCCAATACACTAGTTAGGGTTACTCTTTTCTTATACCTAAGATTTTTTAGTAACCTTCCAATATCAACTCAATTGTCTTCAAATTTTTTATATTTTTTTTGGCTACAAAAACGATGCTCCCATAAAAATCTTTTGAAAGGAAAAGGTCACGGATGTGGCTGACTACAAATTTGTTCCAAGAAAATTGCGTTTTTACAATCAAAAGTTGGGCCTCTATGTATGGTAAACACATTCAATTCGATATTTGAACATGTTTAGCACCTGCTTTTGTATGGTAAGGTAAAAGTTAATTAAATGCAGAAAGGTGCTTATCACATTCTCTCATTTTCACATTGTATCCCTTCAGTTCGAAATTAAGAGCTGGGCGAAAAGATATCTGATGTGGGCAGTGCCGATTTTTCTTGGTAATAATTGAGAAAGAACTGTGTTATCCGCGCATGGACAGCAATTTGAGATATTATTGTTATTAGATGCCCATCTAGTTTTTATTGGTATTTCCTGAAATTCCATCCCCGAAAATTAAAAAAATTGAACAAATATCTTTAATTATCTCTTTGATTGTTAATATACGGAGTGTGAGGGACACAATTTAAACCCAACCACTTTTTTCTTTTTTTTTTAAATGTGAAGAATTCGGCTTCAGCTATCTATTTCCTTCATAGAGATTTCTGGACAAGTCAAGTTTTTCTTTTCTCTTTTCTTTTTTTCTAGGAGGGAATGAATTTGTTGCTTAAATGGCCGTTGGTCAATGTTTTGATGGTGATATTGTTAGACGAAGGCCATTGCTTGGAAATTAATCAAGCATTTCCCTGAATTCCAATGATGTTTCCTTCGAAATCAAGCCGTTCCCAATAAAAGAATAGTAAGAAAAGAACCATTCGATTGCAAGCAAAGTGGCGAAAAAATAAAAAATAGAAAGCGGCCAGGGGCCAATATTGCAATTGACCTTTCGTTAGTTGCTTCTTGTCCTAGATACACGATAAATGACCTGTACCAGAACAACAGAAGTTCGTATGTTAAGGAATATATAGATTTGTGTCCGGTAAGCATTTGATGCCTGCTGCATTGTCTTCTGATCTCTTACCAGTGTAATTTATTTGTCTGTCTTCAATCTTATGGAAACCTCAATGGTCGTAAAGTACATGGATCATTATTCATCTTTTCAGCTGACGAGTTGCCAAATTAAGAAAAAAATGGTAACGAGAAAATAACACATCAGAAAACAAGAAAAACAAGTTGCACCCGAAGATTCAGAATGATGTCTATCTCATTACATATAGCCTTTGATCTATAGTGTTGGTTACAAAAATTCTAAACCACTCTTATGCAATGGCAGTCAAAACACTGGGGATGTTACGTTGTTGTAGTATGTGTGGAGGAAGATGTAGCAGGGGAATTATTAGAATGAGCACCCCCTTCACTATGACTGCCCCCTCCTTCTGATTGCAAGGGCTCATATTGTACATGGTGTGGCTTTTGAGGGACTGTGGGTGGTGCTGCAGCTATTGGTGCATAGATTCCGTTGGCAGCGGAAATAGGGGAAGTTTCCGCTGAGGCGGTTGTGGCAGCCACTGCTGCATATTCGGGTGGTGGAACCCAGATACCACCAACAACTACAAATTGTGGTGCCTGTTGATTGCTGTTATTGTGGATAGTAGGGCTTGGTCTTCTTGTATGCAGACGGTATTTCTGAAACAAATGAAACATAAAACAGGATTAATGCTTTGCTTGATTTCACATACAAGACATAAATAAACAGCTGAAATTTTTAGTTCCTTTGCTGGTTTTCCATCCACTACATGGCCGGCATAATAAAAATTCTCGCCTTTTATAAAAAAAAAAAAACCAGCATATACTTCATTCTATTTCTGCGCATGAAGATCATTATCTTGAATCTGTTACGCCAGATCTGTATTTTTCCAAATTCAGAATTCCTAAGCAAATAGTAGACAATCCTGTCTACGAACCCAACTACATGTTCACTAATTTTTCCACTGGCATTCAAGCAAGCTTTCTACCCAGCTTCAACTTTTTTCCAAGCAATGCGGGTTCAAATTATCAACCTGGTGGATTTTGATAACCATATTCCATTTTCCTAATTGAAGATAAATTTATGAATAACAGCGTATGTATAATCATAGATAGCAACCTGTAAATGACTCTTGACTTCATCATTAGTAAGTCCATCCACCTTCATTAGCTCCCTAATTTGCTTTGGTGTTGCAGCTGCATTACATTAAATCACAACCACATATCAACACAAATTCAATTCACAGCAATGGCACAACAAAACCATAACCTCCCCTCAAAAAGAATCACTAACTCACCATGTGAACCACCAAGCTGTCGAAGAGCATGTAAGAACCTTCTATGCAGCTCAGGTGACCAACACCTTCTTTGCTTTCTTTGATTTCCCCCATCTATGTCTTCCTTTTTATTGCTTCCACCACCAATCCCTCCTGTCGCAACAACCGCTGTTGAACTTGTTGTGGAAGCGGGCACTGAAGTTGGTGCCTTGGCAATTGCCTGATTACTAGTCTTCCCTATACTTTTCTCCCTGTGGAAGGGCTGAAATGCACCTCCAGCCCCATTTCTTTTCACTTCTGTCACCGCTGCCTTTCTTGGCAGATCCTGCAAGAATCAAACACGCAAAGTAAAAACCATTGTTTTTTTGTCTCAATTTTCTCATTAACCCACACAAGGGTTGGCCATTACAGTACCTGTTTTTGTGGTAGATCCGGGGAGTGATTCCACAACTGGACAGATCTAAGCCAATCAGATTTCTTCTTGTGATCATTGTTACCGCTGCTGATGCTAGTCTTGTTTCTCTTACTATTATCATGTGATTGCTGCTCTTGATGATCGTCATTTTCATTATCATTTTCATCATAAGAGTGAGTTCTCTTGATAGGAATAAATTCCTCTAAAACCGGCCCTTCACTTGATGTCTGCTCAGAGCATTCTGATTGTCCATGCATGTTATACTCCGTAGTTGTCCCTGATAACTCCCTCTTACATGCCTCAATCGCTGCAACAAACACACAAACTTCAAAAATTCAATCTTTCTTTAGCTCGCCAAAAAAATGGTCCAAGATTTTTTCTTAAAAAAAGGCACAAAACCTTGAGTAACAAGCTCTAAACACAAAGGAAGCTCGCGTTCAAAGACTTGAATCTTGCGTCTTTCTTCTTCTAAAGCTTCTACATATTCACCACACCTTTGTATTTTCTCAGCAAAATCCATTCTTTTTTGTTCAAATAACTAACTCTCCAGTCTCGAGAAGAGGTAGTTCCTTTTTGACTTCTTGATATTATTCTTGGTGGTGATGGTAGCAGAAGAAGCGAAGATAGATTATAAGTAGAAGCACAGGTGGGTCGATCTGTTAGAAAGCATAGATAGATCCGAAAAAACAAGAAGAATATGGGATCTAAGTAGAATCACAAGATGGAATAAACTTGACAACCAAGCAAAAAAAAAAAAAACTACTTGTGTAATATACACACACACAGTAAAGCTAGCTAGCTAGCTTGTACTCAGAGAGAGAGAGAGGGGAAATACTGGTGAGACCTGTAAAAGAATAAGATAAATAACAAGGGATTGGCCTCAGAAACTATGGTTGTAGTCAGAGAGAAGGAGAGGGGAGAGGAGAAAAGCAAAAGCATGGCTTGGTTACGAAGGCATGAGATCGAAGTCGGGGCGTCGCATACAGAAACGAATCTTGGATGTGCGGTGTATCCTTGTTTAGAGAGAGAAAGAAGAAGGTACGGGGTTGAATATTCGAGGGCGTGATTCCATTTTCGTCAATCCGTTGTGGGCTGGCAATGATGTCAGCTTTTTGTCCTTCCATTATCTGGGCGAGTTGTATATTTAAAAAACAATGTCTCGTTCAAATTCATATATATATATATATATATATAAAACCAATTTAAAATTTTATAAATATTCAATAATAAAAAAATAAAATTTAATATCAAATTAACAAGAAAAAAAAGATAAACTGATGTGGTATGAGAGAAAAAAACGAGAGAAAAAATAGGTCACTAGGACATACCAATGTTCTATTTTTGACACATTCAATATTGTTAAAAAAATTTCAATGAGATGATTTTAATCATACATTGAAAGACCACCAAATAAGTTTAAAATTGATTATGATTTTTTTTTCAGAGTTAATTTATGATTAATTATGATCTTTTTTGGTAGTCTCCCAAGATGTGATTATAATCGTTTCGTTGAGATTTTTCTAATAGTACTAGGTGTATCAAAAACAAAATGTCAATATGTTCTTGGTGATCTATTTTTTTTTCTTTTCCATTTCTCTCGACTGCCACATCTCCTTATCTCTTTTTTTTTTTTGCCACTGAATCTTGAATTTCATCTTTTCACCATTATAGCTTCATAAAATTTTGAGTTAATTTTTGTTTATGTTAATTATTTTTTTAAAAAAATACATTTTGAAACATGACTATACAACTATTATTGAGAATAGCAGTTATGTATAAAAATAATATTTAGAAACATGGTTGTGTTAGAACTGTATTATTTCCCAAATATTTTTCCAACCTATATCATTCTCTCAAGATTTTTACTAGACTATGTTATTTTAAAAAAAAAAACATCATTATCTTCAAATAAGATCAAAATACTTGTCTTTTCCTTGTTCTCACCCTCATAAATTCAAATAATTATTTTTTACTTTCTAATTTTACTAAAATTATATGTTAGTTTTAATATTTTTTAAATTTCAAAAAATAAATGGCAGTAAATTTTTATTGCTTGCTTTTAAAAACACTAGGTCAATTAGAGAACTGTCCAATATTGTTTGTAATCATCCTTCTATCTATTACTAGATAGTTGTTTCGCATTTCACCGCAAGTCGAATTGATTTTCTTACAACGTAAAAAAACCAATGTTTAAGTGTTGCTTAGTGTTTCTAAAGAAACCAGGAGAGAATTGATTTAGTGTAAGACGGTCAAAACCTGGGTTGATCCATGTTTTAGTTAACCTGAGGCAAATCCAGTTAAAATATGGTCAAAACTCGTTGATTATTTTTTTTTTCAAAATGGTATCATTTTGATTTTTTTTTTTTACAAAAAAAAAAGATTTGATTGACTTAGGTTAACTTAGGTCAACCCACTTGACCCGTGACCCGATAGTTGTCCCGGATTAACTCTCGGGTAGAGCATAGAAACAATGAGAAAAACCAAGGAGACCAAATCCAATAAATCAAATGTCGAATGATGAAATAAAAAAATAGCAACTAAGAGAATAAAGACCTCATTTGAAAAAAAAAAAATTGAGGAGACAAACTAGAATTTTGAATTAAAGAGCAAATTTGAAAAAAAAAGCATTAAATTAAAAAATAAATCCAAAATAAAAAACAAAAATCAAGAGAATGAGGACCAAATTCATAAAAAAATAAAATTATGGATCTAAGGATGAAATTAAAAATAAATTAATTTTTGATAAAAGGGCTAAGAATCAAAATTAGAAATCAAAATATTGAGGTCAAACCTTAAATATTATCATAAAATATTGAATTGAAAGGGAAAATTGAAAAAAAAAATCAAATTCACAAAAGAATCCAAAACAAAAATAAAAATCAAGATAATGAGGACCAAATATGAAAAAAAATAAAAATTAAGATCATGGATCTAATGATGAAATTGATAAAGAAACTAAAATTTAATAAAAGAGCCAAGAATCTAAATTAGAAATCAAAACATCAAGGGTTAAACCTGAAACATCATAAAATAAAAAGGACAAATTTGATAGAAAAATTAAATTTTAAACGATCAAATTGAAAAAAAAATGAAACTTGATACAATTAAAAAAATAAAAACCAAATATGATAAACTTTACAAATAACACACTCACTCAATTGATTTTTTGCAAGGATTGTATATTTTTTAAGGTTAAAAAGAGAGAAAAAAGAGGGAGAAAAAAAATATCGTTGGAGCTCCATCGTGTGTGGGGCTGCTACACACGTCAGACCACCATGAAGGAGGTGGCAAGACGCATCAAATGCTGCCCTAAAATGTGGTGTTCGACCATTGGAAGGCACCATATATGCCAATAACTTCTTATTTTTTAATTTAATTTATGCAAATATCAAATTGTTTCTGACCCCATACAATATTAACAGAAAAAACATAATAAAAAGAAAAGAAAAACTTTTAATTTTATTTATAGATTATTTGATTCCAAGGGCACTTCAATAACTATATTGCGCTGAGAAAAAGTAAAAACCAAAAACATCCCTACTCTTATTGTTAAGAAAATTAAACTTTTGATGGTGTTTTAGATATTATATCGTGTAGATCAAAGATTAAAAGATTCATATATCCTTATTTAATCTTGTAATAGCAAATATGTCCCGTGAAAAATACTATAAGAGTTGAATTGTCAAGGGTAAAACAATAATTTAGTATAGAAATTCATAATAAAATATGAGCAATGAGTTCTTTTTAGTTTTTGTTATGATAAATAGGTAGGATCCTGACATGGATTTTGTTTTTATTTTCGTTGAAGCTATTGCTTATACCCATGGAATATACGAATATACCAAAGGTATCTATTTAAACCTTATTCACCGCATATCGTTATCACTAAAAATTATCTTTTGAGATATTGATTAAAAAAATCACAATTTTTTTTTTATATTTTTCTCAGACCGTTACCAAGAAGTCAAACGCACACTAAGGAGGAACAGAGATCTTGTGAGTTGAACCTGAGCGTGAATACGCACTGACGATGCGGCGTGTGATTAGGTCTGAAGATAATGCATAGTACGTGATCCTTCTTGTTAACGTGGCTGGCTTTTCACGCCTTGTAAGGGCGGCCAAACCCCAGTTCCCACGTCCCATTCCCTCCCCACCTCCTCCACTCTTTCCTTGTTTTTGTGCCTTTCCTAATCATTAATTCCCCTACTCGCTATTCAAGCGCGTGAGTCAATTTCATAAATTATTTTAAATTAAAAAATTAAAGAATAATAAAATTAAAAAAATCAAATTTTATAAATTATTTTAATTAAAAATAATAATATAAAAATATGTACCAAATCTGATATATAAAAAAAAGTTGAAAAAAGATAAAATTGAAAACAATTTATAATTTCATAAATTATTTTAAATAAAATAAGTAACGATAAAAAATAAGAACCGAAAGTGATAGATAAAAAAATAATAAGAGAAAAATAAATAACAATTAAAAAAATAAGAAACAAATTTTATATAAAAACAAAATTAAATCAAATTCTAATGGATGAAATTGAAAAAAGAATCAAAACAAAATATATAGCAATAAAAAAATTAATGACTAAATTTAATATAATCAACAAATAACATGATATATTTTTTTATTTTTTCACAACTTCTGAAAAGTGTATTCATCCCAAATTACCTCGTTTGTTTAATGAAAAATAATTTTCTAGAAACTACCTTTTAATATTCATTTATCATAAAAAATTGGTTAATGAAAAATACTTTCTAATTAGAGAAAAATATTTCAAAAATTGGTGTGATTTTTTTTTTAAAATTTCCTTTTATTTTGAATGGAATGCACTTTTTAGAAGTTACAAAAAATTTAAAAATACCATGTTATATCATATCAAATTTGGTCCTCAATTTTTTAATTGATATATATTTTGTTCTGATTTTTTTTTCAATTTTATCACTTAAACTTTGATATGATTTGATTTTTATATCGATTTTGTCCTCGTTATTTTGATTTTTATTTTTTTCCTCTTACCTTTTTTTTTTAATTGATTTTTTACCAATCATATTCGTTCCATTCTCTTAATTTTTATTTATTTTATTTAAAATAATTTATAAAAATAAAACTTTATTTTTAATTCCATCCTCCTTCAACTTTTTCATATGTTAGATTTGGTTCTCATTCTTTTAATAAACTTGAAAAAAAATTAAAACATTGATAAGTTATTTTCTAGCTTATTTTTTTATGGCATAGCTAAATATTAGAAAATATTTTCCAACTTATTTTCTATGATACTTTCAAACATAAAAAAAAATCACTTTCCATATAAACTACTTTCTAGCAAACAAATTAATAAGGAAAAACACATTTTTGAAAATCAAGTTTAATTTTTCTTTGACTAGAAAGTGTTTTTAATTGATAAATTTTATTAATGGTAAACAAAAAAATAAATTAGAAACTGATTTTTATAAAATTTTTTCCATAAAAAAAAGAAGTCCTAGGACCCATTTCACCATAATTGATAAAGAACGCTCTATTTTTTTTAAATAGAAAGATAAAATATAAAAACTTTCATTCAAATGAAACAAAACCGGAGATGAAACCAAAAGAAAAAAAAAAAAAAGTCAAATACAAAAAAA
>Ga0307517_10012946_pt1 | contig 11385 bp, 10 predicted proteins | sample 23_EM_MG_FD_194515 | JGI IMG/M metagenome (GOLD analysis project Ga0307517, IMG submission 194515) | Populus trichocarpa ectomycorrhiza microbial communities from riparian zone in the Pacific Northwest, United States - 23_EM | ecosystem: Host-associated > Plants > Roots > Unclassified | place... | reverse complement strand
AATTCATATACGTACTAATTTCATTTAAGTGTTAAATCATATCTTAATTACATGACAATTCTAATTAATTAATAATTTCCAAGATTGATGTTACTGACACATCCTAACAGTTAAGATTCGGAATTTTTATGCCAATTTTTTGACAAGTGGATAGAGATTTGAGGACTAATTAATAACGTTTTTACTCAAACTAGATATTTAATCTGTGACAGATACCGACCCTAAAAAACAAGTAGGATTTGACAGATTTACAGAAAAGATAATCAAGCTGGGAAAGATTTGATTACACGTCTCTCCCATTCTAGAATTAAAAACAATGTTATTAAACCAGCTTGGTGAGGAAGTTAATCAGATTAAATCTAATAATCTGAGAAATCAACTCATTATTTATTTAATCTAATTATAACTTGATTTAATTTAAAAATATATATTAAAATATAAATAAAATTAATTTAAATTAACCCAATCAATCCGTTAACTTACTCAATCCTAAATAAAACCAGGTTTAATAACTTATTCACAGTTGAGACGACGGAAGTAGCTCTCGAGAAATCAAAACACATTGAATGGTAAAATGGACATATACGTAGCAAAAGGACAAAACAGTGAAAGACAACGTCGATGGCTCGATGTCAAAAACTAGTCATCGCGGGCTTGTGGCATGCTTGTACGTTATCGTGAGTACATGAAAAAATTAAAAACAAAATTATATGGAGAAAAAATGTTACAATCCACAATGTTTTTAAAAAAAAAACTACAAAATTCAATTCTTAACCAGATTAATATTTAAAAAATAAAACAAAATTTTTTTTAGAAAAAATCATAACAAAAAAAACTGAAAGGAAAACAAAATCATGCAGGGAAACACTGTAGCAATCTATAGTGTTTCATGAGAAAATTTACAGTTGTTATTCTCAACCAGCTCAATATTAAAAATAATAAAATCGATAAAGATAATTTAAAAAAAAATCATAAAAAAATCATGTGGAGTAACATTGTAGCAATCCACAGTGTTTTAAAAAAAACAAAACTACGAAACTAAATTCTCAACCAGCTCAATATGAAAAAAAATAAAATCGACAAAGACAATTGTAGAAAAAAAAACAAAAAACAAATCATAAAAAAAAACCATGTGAGGTAACACTGTAGCAATCCATATTGTTTTTTTTTTAAATCAACAAAAACAATTTTGAAAAAAAAAACACACAAAAAAAAAGAAGAAAACAATTTTGGAAGAAAAAAAGCAAAACAAAATGAAAAAAATGGAAAAAAAACATGCAGGGAAAGTTAAAGCTGAATTCTCAACCAGCTCAATATTAAAAAAAAAATTCGACAAAGATAATTTTGAAAAACAACATGTGGGGAAATATTGTAGCAAAACAAAAACCATGTGGGGAAACATTATAACAATTCACGGTGTTTTAAAGAAAAAAACTACGAAGCAAAATCGAAGAAATTTACAGTTGTTATTCTCAACCACCTCAATATTAAAAATAATAAAATCGATAAAGACGATTTTGAAAAAAATCATGTGGGGTAACACTGTAGCAATCCACAGTGTTTTAAAGAAAAAAACTACGAAGATAAATTCTCCAGCTCAATATGAAAAAAATAAAATCGAAAAAGACAATTCTGAAAAGAAAACAAAAAAAATCATAAAAAAATAAAAAACAATCATGTGGGGTAACACTGTAGCAATCCACAGTGTTTTTAAAGAAAAAAATCAACAAAAATAATTTTGAAAAAAAAACACAAAAAAATGAAAGAAGAAGAAGAAGAAGAAGAAGAAGAAGAAGACAATTTTGGAAGAAAAAAAGCAAATAAAAAATGAAAAAAAATGGAAAAAAAACATGCGGGGAAAGGTAAAGCTGAATCTCAACCAGCTCAATATTAAAAAAAAAATTCGACAAAGATAATTTTGAAAACAAACATGTGGGGAAACACTGTAGCAAAACAAAAACCATGTGGGGAAACATTGTAAAAATCCACAGTGTTTTAAAGAAAAAAACTACGAAGCAAAATCGATGAAATTTACAGTTGTTATTCTCAACCAGCTCAATATTAAAAATAATAAAATCGATAAAGACCATTTTGAAAAAAATCATGTGGGGTAACACTATAGTAATCCACAGTGTTTTAAAGAAAAAAACTACGAAGCTAAATTCTCAACCAGCTCAATATGAAAAAAAAAATCGACAAAGACAATTCTGGAAACAAAATCATAAAAAAATGAAAAAAAAAACAATGTGGGGTAACACTATAGCTATCCACAATATTTTTAAAGAAAAAAAAATCAACAATAACAATTTTGAAAAAAAAAACACAAAAAAAAGAAGAAGACAATTTTGGAAGAAAAAATGGAAAAAAAACATGCGGGGAAAGTTAAAGTTGAATTCTCAACCAGTTCAATATTAAAAAAAAAATCGACAAAGATAATTTTGAAAAAAAACATGTGGGGAAACACTGCAGTAAAACAAACACCATGTGGGGAAACATTGTAACAATACATAGTGTTTTAAAGAAAAAAACTACGAAGAAAATCGACAAAGACCGTTTTGGAAAAAAAGAAGAAGAAAGAAATTCATAAAAAAATTTAAAAAAACCATTTAGGGAAACATTGTAGTAATTCATAATGTTTTAAAGAAAAAAACTACAGAATTAAATTTTCAACCAATTCAATATTAAAAAAAATCGACAAAGATAATTTTAAAAAAAGCACAAAAACAAAAAAAGAATAAAAAAACAAAAAAAAGAAGAAGAAAATCTTGGGAAAAAAAATGTAAAGCCCAAAAAAAGTGAAAAAAAAAAACAAATGTGGGAAAAAAAACAAAAAACAAGAAAGACAAAAAAAATTTGAACAAATAGAAAAAAAAATGAAAAAACAAAAAAAAAGAAGAAGTATGTGGAGTGGGGAAAGCTACAGTTTTTTCCCCACTCCTTTTAGAGTATTGTTAATATGGATGTTGTGTGTGTTTTTTTTTGTTTTTTTACATTTTAAAAAAAATAGTTAATTTTCAAAGATATGTTTACCTTTGGCTCTTTTCATTACATATCTAAATATTCCAAGTTTTGAATTTATAATTATCAAATATGCAACTCTTAATATAAAAAAAATGATATAATTTAGGCCTATTTAAAAAAGTTGTGGTCATGGTTAGAGAATAATATAAATTATATATTAGAACCTCACCTAACAGCTTAAGCTATTGGGTTGAGATGATTCTTTAACATGATATCATAGTCTTGCTGACCAAGTGGTCATGAGTTTGAATCTCATTATCCCTATTTATTTGATAAAAATTAAGCACAAGGTAATGTGAGCTTGTACAAGTTTCAAGCTCAAAGGGCTTTCACTTGAGAATGTATGTTAGAGAATAATATAAATTATATATTAAAACTTTAAGTAACAGCTTAAGCTATTAGGTTGAGATGGTTCTTTGACAGTCATCACTTTTAGCTGCAATCATGATGATATTAGCTTTTAAAAAATTACCAAACAGTTAAAAGTCACAGAAATAGTGATGTCCAAACTGGCTCTTCGTATGCATTAGTTGAATTGTCTACCCTATGCTGCAAGTTTTCATTCTAATCAATAAATAATGCACAATCAATTTTAAGTTTTAAAAAAAATTAAAAACAAAATGATGTATGCTCGTAAACTGTTTTACTTAATTTATATAGATTGTTGATCATAATAAAGGCTAAATTATTTGCATAAAAAGTAAGCAACAACATGTTGTTGACAAGCAAAATATTTTTTTTTCAAGAAACTATCGAGACTATCCACAAATAATTTTTTTTCTTAGAATATTTTCTAAACGTTTCTCCAGTTAAATCTCCCTTCTTTGTTTATGTATTTATTTTCTCGTAAAAACATATATTTTTATATTCATAGCATTGAATATTAATAAAAACTTATTATAATTTGAAAAGAAAATTTTAATAAAAAAAATATGCCTTGTTGATTTTTATGCAACTATATGCAAAAAAAAAGTATTATTACTTTGAGAAAATTACATAAAATCTTCACAATAAAAAAATTGGATATTTTAGTTTCATTAATGTTCATGACAATAAAAAAAATGTACATATTAGGTTCATATATAATTATTCAAAAAGCAAAGTAATTGACAACATTACTATTAAAAACTTCTAATCCTAGTTGAATATAATTTTAAAATATAATTTTAATTTTTTATATAAAAGAATTTTATTTTAAAATGTAAAAAAAATAAAAACAAAAATAATTTAGGAAAGGACTATAAGAGTTAAACCCAAGCGGGTTGATGCTTAAAAGATGACCCAAATGAGTTTAGGCGTGCAAAACCAGACCAGTTTGCATTTTTTTTTTACTTTAAAAAAAGTGTTCATCTAAGCAGGTGATGTGTTCACTACAATAAATTCAGGTAATCTCTAGTGACCATAAAATCAAGGTCTGAGTTTCGGGATTTTCAAAACCAAAATTTTAACATGTTTTCACATAAAAACACATGTAGAAAAACATATTAAAAACCTCAACAATCCCATTTTCAACCCTATAACACATTCTAATTAGTCTCAAAATTTCAAATTAAACTGAATCAAAATAAACTTTCTAGATTTTGATATATTTTTTCACCATGATTAAATGATCAAACCCTTTCAATTGAACTCACCTCTTTTAGATGAACCCATTAACTCCAAGGTCGATGTTTTTTAATGATCAGAATGTGACCAATTCAGACTTTTTCTCTCATCTCTAAACTTTTAGGGACTAACTCATGTTTTGTATATAAAAAAAATATAATAATACTTGGCATGATTTAACAATTTTTTTTAATACCAAAATTAAAAAAATTCTTTTTGCATGTATTTTTGGATTTAATATCAAGTTTATTTAATCCATGAAAACTTGGTCTATATTTCAAAAACATAAAAAAAAATTCAATCTAATTATTTTAATTTCAAGAATTACGAACTTATACGTAAGAAGTATTCCTAGTATTAAAGAAACAAATACAAAAATATATTTGGGTGGACCAGCTTTAAACCAATAGACAGAGCAACAATTAGAAAAATACAATAATGACTTAGGGATCAAACAAATAAACAATGCAGCTTACCTTATGTAAGATGTATTAGGGGTGATATTATCCTTTCTACATACAATCAATCTCTTTTTCCAGACTCTGAAGACCAATTAGGGTTTCTAATGACCAAGATACTTGGTGGCGACTTCAAACAATTAGGGAGTGTCATAACCCAATTCTGGGTTATTCCTCAAAATTCACTTTTTTCAAATAAAAATAAAAAAATAAAATAAAGGCTGGCAACGTGGAGAAAGCAGGCCGGGAAATCAAGCTGCAATTTTTTTGGAGGAAATTCAAGACCTAATTGGACCCCATTATGCCAAAAAAATAGAGAAAAAAAATGCAAATTCCAGGTCAAATTAAATGATTATTGGACAAATTTGCATAAAAATTAAGTCCAATGACATAATTAAATTTTAAATAGGCCAATTTGATTTAATCATGAGCCAAATTAAATTTTAATTATGTTTAAGAATTAATTTGGGTCCAATTGAAGGATTTAATTCAGTGCAAGAACTTAATTATACTTTAAATGGGTCAAATTAATTTTATTTGGGGCTTAATTGGTGAAAAATTAAGTTTGGAAGCCTAATTTGGGCTTAATTGAGAAGATTAGAATTTTAAAAGACCAAATTTAATTTTTACCGAGTTAATTGATTGAAATTAGAGGCCAAATTGCAAAAACATTGAAGTTTTGGGGTCAATTAGGAGTTAAATTGAAGAAATTGACAGCCAAGGACGTTTCTGTAAAAGACGCCAAACTATAAAGGTGAAATTGACAACAATCAGGGGTTAAATTGAAGAAATTAAAAGTTTAATGGTCAATTAGGGGTTAAATTGACAAAATCCGAGACCAATGACCATATTGTAAAAGGCGCGTAACTTCGGGGTTCCAATTGAAGTTCATCTGGGACTTAATTGCATTAAATCAAAGGTTTAGGGTCAATTAGGGGTTCAATTGGAAGTAATTGAAAGTTGGTGGATTGAAATAAACTTTGGCCAAAAGCATAACTGAGCTTTGTTCATTATCTTCTTCATTTTTTCTGAATAAAGCTGGTCCGGTAACCTACTTTGCAGATGCATTTAGTGCAGCTAACATCCACCAAATTTGACAAATCATGAACGAAAATGATCCCCTGCAGTTCCTCTATAGCTACAAGTAAATATTTCAGTCCGAATGGCAGTGATACGGCGCCCGCGTCGGCCTAAACATGCCAACTCAGGCAGCTTTTTCTGCGGATTTTACAGTGCACCATGCCTACTTTGAGCCAACGATTGGGATCCTTCCCAACTGAATCAAGGGCTTAAATTTTTCCCCAGCGTAGACAAGATTGCCCTCTTCCACCGCCTATAAATAAAGGCGGATTTCATGGCCTGAAGGGGGAGAAAAGCGGGTCCAAAGTAAGCCAAAAAACCAGCTTTCCTCCCTCTCCCCGCTGCAGATTTTCTTCTTCTGCTTCTTCTTCTTTCTTCCTCCGCCAAAGGAATCCAACACCGTCACCATTTCTTCCTTCAACTCCGCCTTGAGCAACCACCACCACCATCAGCGGTATGGAAACCATCATTTCCACCATAAGCCGCCGCCTAAACACCTTCTTTTAGTAACAACAGTCGCGACTTTCTCCTTCCTCTCCTCTCTGCAGATTTCCTTTTCTTCCTCTTCCAGTTGCAGTCGCACCATCCAGCTCAGGCACCCAACTCCACCGCCGTTTCCACCGCTGGCTTTAGTTTGTCCTCCCCCAGCCAGCCATCACCGCCACGCCAGGTGGTCCGCTACCCTTCCTCTGGTTCTTCGTCTTCTCCATGAAAGTTCCACTGTTTTGAACAGTGGACGTGAATTATAATTCACGTCTACTGTTCCAGTGAACCTTGGGCCGGACCAGTTTTGGCCCAGCCCAAACGGTCCGGCCCCCAAAAAAATAAAAAAAATCATTTCAAAACAATTGTGATTTTCTCAAATATTTTTTTACCAATTTTGCATAATATCGGGTTGTATATTTACACTATAAAATACAAATCCGATATTAAAATACCCGGTTTTCTCTGAAATATTTCAAAAAAATTAAAAATTTCAAAACATTTTCAAAAAGAAAAAAATATATTATTTCATACGGCCAAATCCTAAAATTTTTCCAAGCATATTTTTCATAAAAAAAAAATTGCATCTTTTTCATGTTTAAAAAAATAAAAAATGGATATTGTAACCAGTTTATGATTATCCATTAGGATTTGGCTAACATGTCAAAAATCTTTTTCCAATCTTTTTTTTAGGATCTAGATGTAGACTTTAATATTTGTGAGGTGTAAAATTACACTATAAAGTACACCCTCAAGTATTAAAGATACAAGGTGTAAAAATACAATGCTAAAATTCAGACTTTAGAGACTCCCTCATGAAGAGAGATCTGCCTTGAACCTTATAAAACCAATGAATAGAAACCCGACTTAGAAAAAAAACAATCAAACAACAATGCAGCTTACCTTAGGTAGGGTGCACTGGGGGTGATACGTCTTCCCCTTGCACAACCAGTCCTTTACCCAGACTCTCGCAGACCATAGGTTCCTAGTGACCATAATACTAGGTGGCGACTACTAAACATTAATCATAATTTTATGATTAAATCCAAAAACCCTTCCCAACACACAACACCTTACACAGGAGGCACGACATGAGCCTCCGCCGTCGCGGCGCTCGCACCCCCGCGATAGGATGACGACTCCACTGGGGAAAGCCTTGTTTGGTCGGACTAAGCTTTGCTTGTTCGATTGTTTGTCTTTTGTTGGTCTTTAATTTTAGCTCGCATTTTTGCTTTAGCATGCATTTTAATAAAACTCAATTCTAGGTTAGGTGAGGAGTAGCGGTTTGCCTCATGAATTTCAGTCGGGGTTCAGATTTGTGAAACATCCAACTATGAGCTGAGTGTTTACTCGGTAACGGTGGTCACACTATGCCCAACCATTCCTTGTAAACCCCTATACTGCCTTCACGTGAGGTGGTCACTGGGCAGTTCATAGACCCTTTTAAGACTAGGTAGAAAGCCTACCTATCATGTAATGACCTAGAACCTTCCTTTAGAGCATGAACTCCCTACATATTCATTCTATATGGGTTTTTTCCATTCATACCCAATCTGCATGCACATGCATTTGCATCCACACACATACATCCACCCATTGTAAATAACATACATACATGCGACAAGTTGAAATATAGGTCCCCAAAGAGCCTACAACACCCGACTCCGAGCAAGAAACATGGAAGGTGAAGAGCGTGCTCACCGTGACGCCCATTTCCAAGAAGAGTTAGAGTCTCTGAAAGCAAGTGTGGCTCGCCTCACTAGCTTACTCGAGCAAACACTTAGAAATGCCTCTGGTGAAGGTCCTTCCAACCGGCCATCTATTTTTGTTCGGCCTCCAACAAAAGCTCAACCTGAAGAAACAATGAGTGAACATGGTCAAGAACCTCCATACAATCCAGCATTTGTACACTCAATGCCACCGGCACCCGCCCCTGCAGTCATATATCCTCCACTCCACATCCTCCACTCCTGGATAAAGAGATGGTCACTCTGTTTGCCAACACGCTTAAAGACCTATACTACGAGCATGTGATGGGTAGTTCGACCAAGCAATTTACTGATGTTGTGGCAGTAACTGAGCGCATAGAGCAAGGAGTAAAAAATGGTAGAATCTCTGCACCTGTGGAAAAAAAGGGCTTTGAAGGTAAAAGGAAAGAGGTTGACCATGTTGAGGGTAGCTATAGGGGTAGGAAGAATCCATTCCAAAACTATCATACTCCATCCTCTTCACCCCAAATCGCCAACATCAATTTCAACTCTTCTTTTACTGCCAGAAAACCTGAGCCTTAAACCAAACACTAAAGAGTCCAGGAACAGCTACCTCCATTACCGCTACCCTTAAATGAGATGTACCAAAAGCTACTAAGCATCGGGCATATAGCTTTAGAACCCTTGACACCTCTGCAAACACCTTACCCCAACTGGTACAAGCCCGACCTCACTTGTGAGTACCATGCTGGCGCTACGGGACACAACATTCATACTTGCAGTGCCTTTAAGAAGAGGCTCATGCATTTGATTAAAGTTGGATGGATAACCTTCGAAGGAACTCCAAACGTGAGTTCGAACCCTCTACCCAATCATCATGCTTCAGGTAGTGGATCGGTGAATGCACTAGAGGCGGAATGCTCCGAAAATCTCAAAGCATTGATGGCAAGAGTAGGGTGTGAAGAAGGCAGTGTGTATTCTCGAGGACAGAGGATGAAGTTCTGCCACAAGATGGGAGGATGAAGCCTGCTCAATTATTGTCTTTTGCTTGATCATGTCTGTTTCAACCTATTTTAGTCTTGTTGGCCATTTGGCTCATAATGCCACAAGACTTTCTTTGTCAAATGAGCCTTTCTTGTTAATAAAATCATGTGTTTTTCTGTGTTCATGATATTCCTTCATGGAAATAACATACTGAACACACCTTTTACTCACAAAACCACTGCACCAAGAATTCTTTGGTGTTTTTCCTTTTTTTTCTCTAAAACAAAAACAAGCATGACCCCATGTTTTCACAAGGATTTTTGGGAAATCAACGTTTTAATACAAAATAAAAATCAAATTGGTGTTTGTTCTAACAAACAAGTTTTGGAAAATTCAAGTGATATCCTAACACTTAAAAAAACATGAAAGACAACCCGAACACCATGAGATAACTTCAAAGCTGAGTTTTGACTGCATGAATAATGAGAAACCATTTTTCATATTCACATAAAAAAAAGCAAAGCTTACCAATCCTAAGTGCTTGCATTTGAAATGAAGAAATGCCATCTTTAATCTTCCTTTCACAATTCTAAAAAATCCCTTACAGTCCCCTTTTGAGCCATATGCTTTTTTCCTTGAGAGAATACCTTGGCTAGGATCACACCCTACATTGGGGGGGCAAGTGCAAAAAAAATCTTTAATGACTAAAAGTGCCCAAACAACTCTAGGGGGCATGAAAAAGTCCTCAACAATAAAAGTGTCCAAACAACACTGGGGGGCATAAAAGAAAATCCTCAATGATCAAAAGTGCCCAAACAAAGCTAGGGGGGCATGAAAGAGTCTCGAAAAGATTTGAGCGCGCCACAAAAATCACTATTATAATGATGCTAAAAACCAAAAGAAGAAAAAGCCCAACATTAGGGGGCACCATGGACCACTTTACAAATCAATTCCAAGGTCCAGAAATTCATGGACCAAAAAACAACAGCAACGATCGTTTTTCTCCACAACAAACCATCGTCTACCACCACAACACCACCACTGTGAGCCACCGCCAACGACAACACCACCACCGCCAGGTTAGTCCCTCTCCTCCTTCACTTTTTTCTTCTACTTCGGCTGCCCTCCACTATTCTGCAAGTGAACAGTGGTGAGTCAATTAATTCACTCTTCACTGTTCACATTACATGTGAACAGAGGAGAGCTTCTCCACTATTTACTAGGCCAGACAGCTCCGACTCAGACCAAAATGGCTGGGTCGGGTCCAGTCGAGTCCAAACAAGAAAAGGAAAATATCTTTGGGCCGACATCGGCCCAACACTCTTCTAGGTCTATGTTGGCCTAACACTCTTTTAGGCCGACCTTGACCTAATTTCTTCTAGGCTAATTTTGGCCCATCTAGGATGGGCTCAGCCCATAAATTTGGGCCAGCCCATCCCATTATATATTAATAACATTATATAATATGATATTATATATTAAAAAATTCCAAAAAACATCATTTCAAAATTTGTGATTTTCCCGCGTATTTTTCTATCAATTTTGCTTAATATTGGTTTGTAGTTTTATATTATAAAGATACAAATCTGGTATTAAAATACTCGGTTTTCTCCAAAATGTTGCAAAAAAAAGTATATAGAAAAACAAAAAAAAATTCTTGTTTTCATGCATACGACCAAGTCTCTCAAAAATATAAAAACTTTCATATCATATTTTCATACAAAAAAAATTCAAAAAATATGTATTAGCATGCATTTTTTGCTGTAGATAACCTGTTTATTAAAGTCATGAGAACTAGGCCAATATGTCAAAAATTTCAAAAAATATAATTTTTTTCTTTTAATATCTAGGATTACGATTTATACGTAAGACGTATTCCCGATATTAAAAATATAGTTATTTTATATTGACGTTAGAACGGTTAGGTTTTTACCCAATAAGATAAGGATCTCCTTACTAAGGAGGACCTTTCTTAAACCTTAGACAAACCAACAATTAGGAATACAATAACACCGTAGAATATATCACACAATTAAATAATGTAA
>Ga0307517_10012945_pt1 | contig 11385 bp, 11 predicted proteins | sample 23_EM_MG_FD_194515 | JGI IMG/M metagenome (GOLD analysis project Ga0307517, IMG submission 194515) | Populus trichocarpa ectomycorrhiza microbial communities from riparian zone in the Pacific Northwest, United States - 23_EM | ecosystem: Host-associated > Plants > Roots > Unclassified | place... | reverse complement strand
TGAAGATGCCAAGGTCTTGTTCAAACTTTACCATGTCTTTCTTGGACAATCCAATCTTTGCTTCTATTCCCTCACCATCTTTTGTATCCAAGAAAATGGCAACCTGTTAGGCTTCAAGGCAGGACTTCACCACATAGGCTTTCCCCTCCCAAAATCTGTGTCATGGAATGGAAACTCATACCAACTGCTGAAACGAAAAAAACCTTGAGCTAGGGATTCTTGGAGCCCCCTCACCGGCTTTAAACATAGTTGTTAGATTCGATGACTAATTTGAAAAAAAGCTTCTGTCATCTCTGATTAATTATTTTTATTAAAATAACATCATTTTATTTTTTTCAAAAAACAAATCAATGGTTTTTGACTATCAAAGTTTAGAATGAGTTTTGTCAAGTCAATCAAGTCATGAATCTACATATTTCATCAAATCAATGTTTATTTTTCAATTCAACTTGAACTTAATTTAAATTAGATTTCAGGTTGCAGAATTTCTAAGTCAACCAACTTGATTATTTCGGGTTTAACAACTATATTTTTGAGGAAGTTAAGTATCCAACTACCTCCCTGAAGCTTTCCTAAAGATAGTCATTGTTCATCTTCGTTAGTGACTCGTGAAATTTGTTTTCCTGCTAAACCATTATAGTTTAGCACAATACTTTCACTTTCTGGCCAATTTGCTGTTGTCACCAGGTAGAAGTTTCCAATGGATTGTTGTGGCACTGGTGGTTTCATTCTCCTCCGAACATGGACTGCAATTGTTGCAGCATTTATCTTTGTAGCTTCAATTTCTCCGGTTACAGCCGTCATAGCCCCCAAATAAGAGCTGAAACAGCATCGAAACGAGTAGGACAATCCAAAGATGGTCCGTCGCCCACTTCTTCTCCTGGAGACACTTTCTTGGAACCATCAAACAAGAACCTTTTCATCAAAATTTCACTTAACACATCCTCTTTCATGAAATTGCTTGAAGAAAAGCTTGGTAAATCATGTAGAGGGAAGAGGGTTGAGCAGTCAAAAATCACCTCGTCAATAATGTTTTGGGAACCGCAAGCCATTGCAGCCCAGTTATTAACAAAGGTTGCTATAGTTGATGCATCAGCAACTGCATGTCAAATGCAAATACAAATTTTCAACCCCCTACAATTGAAGTAATTTACTTGAACTGCTAGCATTACCTGATCAGTGCTTAGCCCAAATGACTTCATTAGGGCTACATGGTAGCAGCTGATTTATGTCTGCTTCTTGAAATACCTTTGTTACGTCGCCACCATCCAAGGCTTCAATAAACACAGCGCACCATCATCGTTGCAGTCGATAGAAAAACCATCTTTTATCCGTCCAGCAAAAGGGTAGAATTAAGTTAATGACTGTGAGGACTTTCTCAGGTGATAAAAGAGGCTTTGCAGAAACTTTCACTGGATAGTGAGTAAAAGAGAAAGCTTGTAGGTTCTTAGATGGTGCAGCACGGCGGAAGGTTTCAGGATTTCCTTGGAAATGATTTGAACTTCCGTTTTCTACTTTCTTCTGAAAGCGAACTGCTAAGTTAGTTCATAGTTTTGAGGCAATACAATACGGCCAATAAATACTAAATTATATACAACCCAATGAAAGTAGCACAACGTAGAATGATGTGAATCTGATAGATACTGTTCATGTCCACTCAATTGGAAATCACTATCAATACTGTTCAATTGAAGAAAAAATTAGGGTTGCAGATGATCAAAAGTGCAATGATGCCTCTTCCACATTTTTCTTTAAGTCGGTAAGGAGATATTGTGAACCAAGTTTCTGTCAATAACATCACCAAGTGCAGTGGATGTTCGGCTTCCAAAAATCAACTTAAAAGGAAAGATTTCATGTTAAAACAACCAGCAACAACCTCCACTTCTGAACTCTTTATGAGTTTGTTGATTAAGATTTCATTGGCCGATCACATCTTTCTTGTTGACTCAAAACCCTAGTACTAGTAGATCACCATCACCATCACCATCACCATCACCATCATCATCAATTGAATGAGCAACCATCATGGTGTTCAAACAAAACCAGTAGCAGATGTCACTGCAAAATCACACCTATGTTGTTCCAACTTAAATCGTAGCATTAATTCTCTCCAAAATGGTTAAATAATGCATTCCTAGTCCAAATATTCAGAATTCTCAGGTGGAAAAGGAGCTGTATGGCTTTGATCATAATGCAAAGATCTGAATGTCTTGAATCACAGCTGTCATTTTTTTTTCCACTTACAGTAACTCTTTTTGACAGTCCAGGCAATTGCTGTTGTGTTCACCCCCACAATGATTAAAGGTTCGTAGTCCCACCAAACATTGTCTCTAAAAAGTTTAGCCAATTAACCCCACAAGACATCCATTTAAAACATGGTAGTTCTAAGACTAGAATGAGAGCCAACAACGGTACAAAATGGAACCGTTGCAAAAGAATTCCAACGAAAAGAACAGAACAAGAAAGGCAGTTAAAGTAGAAAGATACGGCCAACGTTCAAAGCAAAAGCAACGATCAAAAGAGAAAAAGAATGTACTAATGGAATGATGATCCGGGAGAAAAAAAAGGAAAGTGTTCAATTTAAGGTAATGGTGAATTTTATTAACCAACAACTACCAAATGAATATCTAGCTGCAAATTTTCAAATCCTCTCTTCATTGTTCAAATGACCAGTCTCAAATAGGAGTCATAAATAAGACAATAAAAAGAAGATATGTTAAACATCAGAAGCATATTCCAACTTGTAAAACAATTATATGGAAGCTGCAACTTGAAGGTAATAGTAATTCTTAGTTTTTAGTTGGCAGCCAATCTTTGCGGATGTCAAAGGTGTAGTTGATCTCAAGGTAGCACTTGTTATCGTCATCAACGAACTGGAGACAAAGAAAGAAGAATACAAAGGAAATCAGTAGCAGCTTCTGCAAACCAAAAATTCTTGATGAATCTAATAATTATCTTTGAAATCTAATCACTAAACAAAGGATGACCCACAAGTTTAAATGTTCACATGCATGAATTATGACACACTTGATTACAGAACTAATTGATAGGAACATTACTCAGCTTGTCCTTTTGAAGCAGATTAAGTTAGGCCTTGCAAGATGTTCTGAAACAATAACTACATTGTAGGGACTTTAAATGGTAATAGATTTGATGTTAGCATATTTAAAATTATTTGAATTTTTGCAAATTTTTTTTATAAATCCATGCTCTTAAATGCAGGTGCCCCACAAGTACTATCACATGAATCAGCAGAACAGATGAAAACAACTGAAAATGAATGTGTGTAGTTTGTGCGCAAACGCATTGAGAAAAGGTCAGTTGATGAACATGTATTTTGAACCAATACATCTGTTGCGTGAAAAGATCAAATATCAAAGGGGTGAAGAACAAGAAGAACTGGTGGAACTTACTTTACTTCTAGCCGCATATGATCCTCTAGCAAACATACCAGATGGAGTAGTTTCTTCAGGCATTTCATGAGTATAAGGTTCTGTCTGAGGACTAAAGGTTCCGATCATCTCCTTTGAGCTATCAACTATCATGATAAATCATCATACAAGGGAAAATCATTATTTCAGAGAAAAAGAGATACGGGGATGAAGAGATTGGAAGAGATAAATGGAGAGACTTTTACCCTTGATACCAGTTTTCCAAACCGTGTTAGTATACTTGAGGCCGGAAACAATGTTGTTCTTAACCTCAAAAGTGAACTGCAGACTATAGCGGCTACCTTCTTTTAAGGTGAACCATGAGCCTTTAGGCTTTCCATTCTCAGGAACTGAAAGAACAATATCAGGTCTGCCAGAGGATTTGATTTCAAGGCTCAGGATTTTAACTTCAGGTTCAAGAGTCTCTACATAGTTATAAAACCATTAAGAAAAATGTCAGAGATCCAAACAAACTTCATCTGCCATTAATTGATCAGATTTCTTCCAAGAATCAAAAAGGCTAACAGAAGAGGAAATTTTATTCAAATTCAAGCATTTACAAATCTAGTCAATGAAATAGTATGCTTGAATAAATGGAGATGATGAAAGAAGGGTCTAACACACTATAGTAACACATGAGCTCAGACACAATTGCTATAAATTGTGGGAAAAGAAACCAAAATTTGACAAATAATCCATAAACTATCAACCCTAATTAACAAAATTAACTTTTATTAATTCCTAAGATTTCTCAGGTGAATTTTAGTTCTTCTCACAGCAGACAATATGCAGAGACTTGTAAATCCACAAAAAAATCATTAACAGACTACATAAAACATAGCTCCATTACCACTAATTGCAAAGGAAATCTGAATTATACTACAAATTAACACATTTTCAAAATGTTTAAGCAGATTACCTCCAGCAGCCTCAATATCCACAGCCCCAAGAAGCTGTTCCTTCCACCTCCTCAAACTCTCATCATCCTACATTCTCAAACCACACAAAACAGAAAAAGATTGAACATAAACAAAACAAAAAATGGAACAGTAATTAATAAAAAGAAACAGGAATGAGAAAACACAAAGAGGTAGAAAACAAGAAAGAAAAACAAACCTTGTCTTTTTCAAGTTGTTCTTTGAGTGTGCATTGAGGACCCAGCTCAATCTTCCTTTCATTAGTTTCTTCATCATCCTCTTCTTCTTGATCAGTTCCATAAAGAGAACTCTCACTCATCTTTCTACTAATCCCACCACTTTTAGGTTCATCAACATTATTTTCTTCTTCATTTGGAGGTGTTTTTGTTGTTGCTGCTGTCTCAGAAACTTCCTCTTTGTTTTTCTCATCAAAACCCATGCTTTTAGTATTTGAATTCACACCAGCCTCCAAAGACATCAACAGCCCATCAACAGTAAACAGCACTTGTGTCTGCGCCTGTATGTGTCTCCCTTAGGGAACAAAACAAAACAAAACAGAAGGCCCCCAAAGCAAAAGAACACAAAAACCAGACACCAACAAAAGAAGGGTCAAAGAATCTTAGAAACTAGAAAGTTTAACACGGGACAAAATCAAGAAAACCCACAACCATAACCCTTCAAACAACAACAAGACACGCTAACAACCCAAGAAAGAACGATAGAGAAAGGGCACAAGTTCAGTTTTTAGAAAGTTCAAACAAAGGAAAAGGAAACAGTCATGTGGTGATCCTAAAATTGTGTTCAACTAAACAACAATGGCAAAATAAGAAAAGAGAGGTGTCAAGATCGTGAAGGTCACTCCTTCAGTAGGATCCACGAATACCTTGATTCAAGGACATGGGGGGCTTTAAAATTAGTGCATCCTTTTGATTACATAACCAAAACAATATACAGAGAGAGAGATGTGAGATTAAGACAGCCTAGGATTGTCTGGAGGATAGACTCCTCCTCTTTGACTTCTTATAATGGAAACTCTGACTCGGACATGAAGGAAAGAAAAAAAAGCTGCCTAGGATTCTGATAGTTATAATTGGTTTGGTTCAGCTTGCTGTTTTTAACTTTAGATAAGCTCTCAGTTCTTGGTACTTTGACCTTAGGTTTTTTGTATGGACATTTTCTTGTCCTTGTCAAAAAGATTATAGGCTTGTGCAAAGTCAATTCAGTTAGCTGAGTCCCAGTAATTTGTACATTTTCTTGTGAATTTAGGACATAAAAAACCATAGCTGACGAAAGTAATAAAGAGTCCGAGTTAAAGGTTGTTGAGTCGATTTTATCAGATCAATTGTTTATCAAAAAGATGTCATTTTGTTCTTTTTTAAAGAAAAACTTTATTAGTTTTGACTCAATCCAATTTGAAATAAGTTTATAGGCTAATCAACATGTATTACTTGAAATCTTTTACTAAATCAATTTCAAATTAGTCCAAATTGAAATTTAGTTGGAATCATAAATGTTATTTATCAAGTTAACCCGTAAATTTAAACTAAGTTTAATTTTATTATAAAAACCATTAGGTGAGGCTTTCAGGACTAGTGTAGAAAATTTTCTAAGTTAAATTATATGGACTAATTGAAGTTGTAATTGTCATTTGCTAAATGGAAATGGGATTTTTTATGCGATGATGATCTCATTAGCTTAGCCCTATTGATGTACTTAGTTTTATGAAGAAATAATATATATATATATATATTTCAAATAAAATCAAATCCTGTAGAAATTCATCTAGTTTATTAAAGAAATAAATTAAAATCTTATTTAGTTTTTTTAAAAAAATAAAATAATATTTTTTAAGACTTTTTTTTTATAAAAACTCTTGTAAAAATATTAATCTACTAAACCGGTGATTCAACCTTGAAGATAATCATGGCCTTCATGATGTGTGCAAGAAGGCCTTGGTAGCAAGGAGAATCTCTGCATTGAATTGTTCCGATTTCTTTAATGCATGTGCCCCACTAATTATTAAGGCCACTGAACAGATTCTAGGAGGGCCACTGTGTAAAATGTACATGATCATCATTCAATAGCCATGATGGTGGAACAACAATATTCTGCTCTGTTAACTGATGTAATAAATTATTTTCCACAGGAGGAATGGTCAGCAGATGCATGAACCTCAGCTTGAACTTCTTACCAACTTCATGGAATCCTTTGGCAATTTTGTACTGTTTGCTTGGACCTTATCCCTTGAGCCGATGGAGCCAAGAACTCGTTTTCACACTGACAATTTACCACACAAACACGAAGGGAGGCAGAGATATCTTCCCAAGGCCAACATCAGCAACCACCGCAGATGGTGGCCAAATTTGCCATTTACCTAACCTGGTCCTTAGCTCCAAGATAATTCATCATCGTTTCCCTCGGGAGATGATAAAACCACAGTAAATCAGTAGGGTCATCTCTGGCAGCATTTATAGGGTGCTTGGTACAGCAGACTGGAAGCGAGTAATTTCATATACATGAGAATTATATAACGACAAGAATCATCTTCGATTCTTTTTCGCAAACAAGAAGATAGATTTCTAGGGAAATATAAGACTCCTTGAATTCCAATACTCGTGAAGTTCGGGGGATTATTCCAGGACCTTGGACCTTAGAGTCATCTCTAGCTGCATTTATAGGGTATTGGTATAGCAGACTGGAAGTGAGTTATTCACCTTCTAAATCCCCTCTGCAATCCCTGTATTACTTGATTCCTCATAACTCCAGGCAAGCATGCGCAGAAGTAACTAAAATGGGAAACTGGAAGATTATGCAGTTCAAATGAAAAGAACCTAAATTCAGAGCATTAAATGGTTTTTGCTCTACCTTGCCTTGTGGTTTATCGGATCCTTCTCTGCTAACTAAGTCCATCCAATTTGCCTGATATATATTTGAAATGAATCAAAACAAGTCTACTCAATATCAAAATTAATGTATTACCTAGTGATGATAAATGATGCATCTTACAGAAGAGTAGACTTGAATGTTACTGACAAAATATGGAACAATTCTCTTTCCATTTGATGTTCAAATAACCCTTGATCTTGATGTTACAGGGGGAAGACAGACTAGATTTCAAATACAAAATGCCCCCAAAAAGATGGAAGCACGTCCCCCAACTCTAGATGCTGAATATTCAAACATTATGCGGCCAGGCTCGGTAATCTTCACAATTTAAAATTGCGTTCTCAAGAATCTGTGATTCAGTTGTCCAATACAATTATAGATGCACCAGCATCAAGTGGAGGGACGAAACAATGCTTAAGCCTGAGATAACTTATCAATTGCTTCCCCATTTTCTCTTAACACTCTCTTTAGCTGAAACTTCAACATAAACACCATTCTTTAACGCACCAGCAAAATCAGCAGGATCATCTGGAGATGCCTTTCTCAACATTTTTGATGACATAAAAGTTAGCCCATTTCTTGTCCCTCGCAAAGCGTATAGCAAAGGATTGACCATGACAGCAAGGATCAAGTCACCTTTTGCAATTATGAGATACTGTACATGTAATTTAACATCATAAGAAATTGGGAGAGAGCAATTAATTAAACACAGCATTCCAAGAATTGTGAAGGGAAAACCTCACCATGGCAATAATACCCAGGACAGCAAGACTTGCTTGCTGTGCTTCTGGCCAAAAATTGTCACCATTGGACCAGCCAAATCGTCCACCCCATCCAAACCAACCTCCTCCACCAGAATCTCCCCCTCCACCTGCTTCCTCCCTCCTCTTAATTTCCTTGTTCCATTTTTCAAATTCATCTTTCTTTCCACCAAGAGCACTTTCTAAAGCTTTCTTTGCTTGTTCCTGCAGCCACAAATAAGACAGCTTAATCACACCTACAAACACATTTAATCTTGAGTTCTCCTATTCTTTTTATCCCACCCTATGACAGGTCACCGTATAGCATAACAAATACAGAGTTCAACAACATCTAAACTCTAAGGCATGTCAAAAGACTGGAGTTGAAAGCCTCTTAACAGTTGGATTACAACACTCCCTTGCATATATCTCAGTTTTTCATCAAACCTGAGAAAGCCATTTCCAACAATTTTCGTTAGCCATGTTTCCATCATCTAGACCTGGTTATGACCGTTGGTTTGATAGGACAGGCAATCACCAAGATTAATGGACACAATGCAAGTCAATGCACAAGAAAATGTGAAACCTTCACATAACCAGAAACACAAAGCAGAAGCCTCCAGCACCAGGCTACCCTTTTGTACAGGCAAATGGACCCTTAGTGAATTTAAAGTTCTAAGACATCACGATGTCATAAAGTTGTTGATGCTGAAGGTCCATTTCAGTGATCAAAACCATCTTTGAATATGGGAGAAAGGGTAAGAGGACTGGTGGCTTCGTACAACAGCTTGAATGGCCTTGGCCTCTAGAGTTAAGCAACAAGAATCCTCCGCATGAATTGCAGAATAAGCTATTCAAATTACCACATTTACAAAAACAAAGGCCTAGCATAACTATCAAATACATTACCGATTATCCTACTAGTTGGTCAAGAAGCTTGAGGTCCCTAATATGATAATGGTAATTCTAGTTGGCATGGCAACTAACATAAACACATTCACATTATAACCATATTAAATATTTCACTTTGTTGGAACTCAATCACTCATAACTAGGAAACAAACGCACACAATGGTTAAGCTAAATAACTAAAAATCGAAAGATCATTTTAACACTCAAGCATTCAAAATCTTTACAAGAATCATAGTTTAATCAGTAAATATCTGAAATTAAAAACCATATCCCATTCAAACAACCAACCCTCACTCCATTCCAACTCAATAAAACACTTCATAAACTCTACAATTTGACAAGCAAACAACCTACTAACCCTCATCTTCCATACTTAAGCGGACAAGTTATTCACTTGCAAGCTCAAAAGCCCCTTTAACCCCATTATCACAGTCCATATCCACCATTTAAAACGACAGCTTTCAATCAACTCAAAACCCAAACATGGGTTTTTAATTTCCAAAACAAAAACCTTAAAGCTTCAATCTTTATCACTAGCTGATCAAATTTTCCTTAATTCGCATCCAAAGAGACAAAACTCAGAAACAATATATCCAAGAAAGTGATAAAAAAAAATCATATAGGAGCAAACTTTTTTTCTGTACCTCTCTGCCACCGCCTGAGAAAAGGCAAGTAAACTTGCCATTACACTTGAATTCTCTCTGCAAAGAGGTCCAGCTGTGCTTCACATCTTGCTTCTGGCTCTGGCTGAGGAATAGGGTACCGTTTGATTCGGGTCGGGTTGAGGAACGTAGAGGGTTTATGTGAAGAACTTGTGCCATGGTGGTGGTGTGTTACCCTTCTGCCTACGGCCCTACAGCTTGAGAGACATGTAGGTGATAGAGCTGAAGAGAACATGGGCTTGGGGATATAAATTGGTAGGCCTGTTAGTAATTTTTAGGACAATATGTTGGGCTTTGAACTAATTTCAATTTTTTTAGCTCAATAATTTTCTTTTTTTCCATCATGGTCTAACTTTCTTATCAACAGAAACAGAGATGAACTTAGTGTTTGGATTTGTTGTGTATGGTCTTTTGTAAAGGTTTTTTTATTTGATAATTTAATAAAATAATATTTTTTTTATTTTTAATATTATATTAAAAAATACAAAAAAAAATATTAATTTGATTTTTTAAAAAAAATTAAAAATTAAAAAAAATATTATCCAACTATACTTACAAGAACATTAAAAAGAACTTACAGAAAACTTACGGAGACTTATATGGTCCAGTTTATAAGCACCTCTGAAATTTACTTTTCAGAAATTATTAGGAGTTTACATGTTTATTATTTTCAAAATTTTAAAAAATTAATCGAAATATATATAAACTGAGTTGAATTCTCACGATTAATCAAGAAAAAAAAAAACTTGCGGAGAAGGATGGTACCAGATGTATTCGTTTATATGTATGTATGTGCATGTACGCTAACACACACCTCAAATTGAATCAACACGTATATACATGCACGCATGTGTGCATGTGCTTTCACACGTGTACGTGTTGGAAATTTTAAGGTGAGGGTGTTGATTCAATTTGAGAAAGATGACTATTATTACATATTTAAGATTGTTACAGCGATACTCGTGTGTTTCTATTTCAGCATTTTGTATTTTTCTAACCACTAAAAATAATTTTCTTGAGCAAGGTTAATAGATAACTTAAGGTTTTACAACAATTGGAGTTCAATGATGTAAAATAATTTTTTTAAATTTAATAGTTTTAGTTTTTAAATAATATCTGTAATTTATATTATTTTCTAACGTATATTTTTAAATAAAAAGCTTTTTATATTATTCTCTAACATCTTCTCAAGTAAAAGTCCTTTAAATTTAAAACTTGTACATGCTCACACTACTTTATATTTAATTTTTTTATCAAATAAATAAGAATGGTGAAATTTAAACTCGTAATCACTTGATCATTAAAGTTCTGATATCCTATTAAAAAATTATTTTAATTTAATAATTTAAATTTTAAAATAAAATTTATATATTATTCTCTACCGAATAACTAATAGAGAACCTCGCTCTATCTAGATATCGAGCAGGGTTTCTTCAATGGCCTTGCTAATATATATATATATATATATATATATATATATAGAGAGAGAGAGAGAGAGAGAGAGAGAGAGAGAGCATGGACCACAGATAGGCTTTGCTCAAAGTGTAGGCAACAGGAGGAAAAAGGTAATAGAGTCTACACTCTACATCATTACATCGCATGCTCTTAATTTATTTGTTTCCTTCCTTTTGTCTTTGTCTTGTTTGTAAGAAAATATATTCAAACCCTATAAAGAGAACCCGAATCCGCCCTTTGTCCATTTTATGTTGCTAATATATATATATAGCCTTTTCATCACATTTTGACAACTTCTACACCTGTGTGATGTTACATAATTGCTTATTTTACTCGCAAATATATGATGGTGACACAAACATCACAACTCATGTGGGGGGGG
>Ga0307517_10012944_pt1 | contig 11387 bp, 9 predicted proteins | sample 23_EM_MG_FD_194515 | JGI IMG/M metagenome (GOLD analysis project Ga0307517, IMG submission 194515) | Populus trichocarpa ectomycorrhiza microbial communities from riparian zone in the Pacific Northwest, United States - 23_EM | ecosystem: Host-associated > Plants > Roots > Unclassified | place... | reverse complement strand
ACTCATGTCTCTATTTGCCAAAAGACAGTTACAATCATTTATACTAAATAGGAAAAATAAACTAGAAAAAATATTCCCTTTAAATAATTAAATAAAATATGCATAATAATATTAAATTAAAATTTTTTAAAACCATAAAATTAACTAAACAAATATTTATTTTCTAAAAAAAATCTTACATTAAAAATAGAAATAAAAAAATGAAGGTCAAATATGATAGGGAAAAAAACTTAAAGATGATGAAATTGTAAACAAAAATCAATTTTAAAAATTATCTCAAGTGAAATAAATAATAATAAAAAAATAGACCACAATTGAAAGATAAAAAAATTAAAGAGGGATGAAATAATTTTTTTCTTCTAATTTTATAAATTATTTTAAATAAAATAAATAGTAATCAAAATAACATGGATCAAATTTAAAGAAAAAATAAATTGAAAAGTTGTTTTGAGATTTTAAAGGTTTAAACATGAAAATCAAAGAGTGAGAAAAGAAAAAAAAATGAAACTATTGGTGCTAAATCAGAGGGCTATTGGCCACACACGCCGCACACGTATTGAAGGGGTTGACAAAACAATTTAAATGTTGACACGTAATGAGATGTTTGGTTACAAAACAGTGACAACAAGTTTTTAAATAATATTTATTTTTTTATTAAAATATCCTGAGTCAACTTAATAATAATAAAAAAACCATGATAAAGATGAAAAATCACATGAAATATCATTGAATAGATTTTGCTTTTAATGTTAATTAACTCATTTTACCAGGTAAAAAAATATTGAAAAGACTAAAAAATCTTGTTTGTAAGTTTAAATTTTGTGATTTAAAAGATAATTAAATTACTTTATTGGATAAAAAAACAAAAAAACTAATCTATCCTCGTGTAATTTAAAAATAACAATTATATCATAGTAAAAATAAGAATTATGAACAAATTTATCATTACAAATCTGTCATCCATGAGTAGATGCAGAATAATTTAATGTTACGACAGCGGTCACGACCAGACTATACAGCTTAAAATATCAACCTAATGAAAAAAAATCTTTTTTTTTTTTTCTGATAAAATTTAAATAAATGTTGCCGAACACTGATTGTGGGCAGGCACCCCCTCTCTGAAAATGATATGTTTCGGAAGTCTAAATGTATTTGTAGAATGTATTGCCGGCATTAACCCGCTGTTCTTTACGTTCAACCACTTCCACCTCTTGTATTTTATGGCATAGCATTTGCTGCTTGTATCTCAATTGATTGCACTATAGATATAATTAACCATTTTGCGTGTCGTTAATTTTTTTATTTTTTTTAATATTTTGAATATTTTAATATGTCAATGTTAAAAATAAATAAATAAAATATTATTTTAAAAAAAATCATTTTAAAAAATAACATTTATCCATGCCCCAACCAACCAACCAACCAACTATTTAGCTTAACCTACCTTGATTAAATAAATCATATATATTAAGCATAAAAATCACTTAGAATGATCATAAAAACATTCTAACATGGGATGGAGATTCATCCCAATAGATCATCTGAATATATATAAATGTGAAAAATACAATATTTTGTGTTTTTGTACTTGAGATATATTTTGAATAGACAACACTAATCTTATGCCAACGTAATGGACCGACACATAGGACTCACCTTTTTTTCCAGACCCTTTGAAGTTCAAATCCGAGGGAGCTCCACCATCCTTAAAAAAAACAAAAAGAATGAAATCATTAGAGAATTTTAAATCACAGCCAAGCTTCAAGTATTTTCTTTAACCCCCAAAATACATCAATTTTTTAAAAAAAGAAATTTATGAAATAATAAAACACTTAGGCCGACAAATACCTCATTAATGTGTTTCCTTGTTTTTGCTTTTTAAAGTTTGTTTTTATTTAAAAAATTATTAAATTAATATTTTAATGAATTAATATTAAAAATAAAAATAATTTTTTAAAAAATATTATTTTAATTAAAAAATATTTTTAAAAACGTTTTTACAACACTAAAAAAAAAACACGTTGCTATAAACAGTATTAAAGTTAGCAGTTGAGACAAAGCTTACAACATCCAACATACCACCTCCACTTCTCTCTCCACAAACAGTGCAGCATTGCATTTCTCCACAAAGATCTAGGCAGCAAGCCAGCCCCTAGAAAAGAGTGTGTGTGTGTGTATATTTATATTTAACAAGGATCCTTTTATTTTTCTCACTCCAACTTCTACTACTCTGTTTATTCATGGACCGGCAAAGAACTGAAAGTCCGCTCTACACGCGCCAATGGACCAGCGACTCAGGCGCTTCTCCGACGGCGGCAATGCTGCCAAATGCGCGTCACGGTCACCACGCGCGATCCTCTTCCGCTTCCGGATTCTCCACCATCAAGCGAAACCAGAATGTAGCGGCTAAAGCTGCGGCTCAGCGGCTAGCTCAAGTCATGGCTTCTCAAACGGCTGACGACGACGACGACGACGAAGGCGATGATCTAGGGTTTCGTTACAGTGCTCCTCCGCCTCTGTCTCTCTCGAGGAATGCTAATAGTAACAGTAATAATGTTGTTACTACTAGTAAAGCTTCGGTTACCACTGCGTCTTCAAGGATCAATAGATCTCCTTCACCTGCGGTAACTTCCTTTTCTTACCTTTTGTTTTTTTTGGTTCATTTCTTTTTCACTGCAGCGAATATGTTTCGATTCTGATTGAAAGAAAATGAAGTGTTGATTTTAAACGAATTGAGGAATGATTTAATTGTTTGCTATTAGTAAAGGTGGCATTTAGCGGCGGGAGTTAAGTCGAGAATTATGGATGTTAGATTTGTATTAACTTCAACTTTCTGTAATTAGAGCTCTATAACTTGGAAATTAAGGTGATACTTAATTCTTTTTTGATATTGTGGTTCTTTCTTATACAAGAATGCATGATGTGTAAAAATGTGTAGGAAAAGTATATGCTAATTGGATTTTTTTTTTATGGTGGGTTCTGAATTTAGTTTGCTAGGAATTTTGAAGAGACTGCGGCGGGTCGGTCGACATCAGCTGGAAGGCCAGCAATGTCCCTTAGAACTGCAGCAGCAGTACCACCAGTGCCATTGAGCAAAGGATCATTGGGGACTGCGGTTTCTTTACCTCCGATAGATCCTCCGAGAAATGGGCATAGAGATGGTAAAAGGTAAAATGAGAGAACTAAAACATTTATTCTGCTTTAACAGTGGATGTTCAAATTCTATCAGAATGACCTTTTTCTTTTTTGGAAAAGAATTATGGAATTCATTGTATCAATTATCAACTATGTGATGCTAGTAAGCTTTTTTCCATGTTTTTTTACCTAACCTGTAACTTAAGTTGTGGGAGTTTCTCGTAATTATGAAAACATGATGCCATTAATGGAAATGCAACACTTTTGTATGGGTTAAGGTAGAGATATAAGGTGTGGTTTTATGTAGTCTAGTCATGCAGCTTCCTGATCTGGCTCTGAATTAAAGGAATATCTTGGTCTTGAGGTGTAGCTAAGGAACCAGACTCGTTTAGTCTCTGCAAGGCCTAGCTTCGAAGAGGGGTTGCCAACAAAAAGACAATGTCTTTTTTTCCCCCTAACAACCAAGCTCTATCTAGCTTGAGTAATGCCCTCCTTGGTTCTGAAACATGCATCACCTAGCAGGACCAATATTTAGATAAACTAGTCTTTGGCTTTTCACTAAAGGATGCATGATTTTATGATATGAAAATTTGGAGGTGTGAATTGTCATGATTGCAGATTCTTGTCAGAAGTGGTAAATTTTAACTCAAAAGACACAGGAGATCAACACGAGGCTTCTGCACTCCGTGATGAAGTATGTACTTACACCAGATTCTTGTTATTTATTATTTTCCCCTTTATGTGCAACAATCAATAAGTATTCTCTTAGAGACATAAAATGGATTTTGTTTACTATAGTGAAGATTCCATGATAAGATTGATTCATTTTGCAGCTTGATATGCTACAAGAAGAGAATGGAAACATCCTCGAGAAGGTACAGTTATTTTGATTTTTTTCTTTTTCCAAACTAGTAATGAAGCCACATATGGTACAATTAAACCTGTATTTATTGTACAGCTCAGGCTTGAGGAAGAGAGATGCAAGGAAGCAGATGCCAGAGTCAAGGAGCTTGAGAAACAGGTGCTAATTAGTTTCCATATTTTTAAGCACGTCTTAAAGCCTCAGCATATTGGCATCTTGTTGCTTGACTTGCATATAGCCTAAGTGTGCATTTCTTACAAGTTTTAAAGATAAAAATATACTGTTGTGTTAATAATTATAAGAGTTTTCCCAATGTGTGCTTGAGGGCACACACATTGAAGGTTTTAAATTTCATTCCTGGTAAAAATGTCAATAAACAATGTGTTGTTGTTGATTATGACAATTTTTCATTACAGAGAAAGAGTGACCTATAACTTCTAAGCCCGTTGAAGATAGAAAAAGAAAGAAGACGACCTTCTCTCCTCTGCAACCAATTCACCACTGCCCATTTTCAACCAAAAAAGTTTAAATAACCAACCGCCAATAAAAAACTACCCTTTTTTACCCATATGAAACCCACCCTTAAAGCAGCACTCCTCATTCTAAACTTCATGCTGAACAGTGTTTTTCTTCCCTTGCTCTTTTACTTGATATTGGGTTTTTCAGGTGTTGCTTTGAATTTGAAAGCCTCACAGGTAATTCTTCCAGGTTCCCAACCTCCAATTTCATTAACACATGCACTTTGCTGCTTGTCCTGGGTCCGCAGGTTGCTGCTCTTGGAGAAGGAGTATCTTTAGAAGCGAAGTTGCTGAGCAGGTTAGTTGTTCTGACAACTCTGGTGGTTCTTTATCTTTGTTAATATTCATGTAATGACATCTTGTGCTGTCATCTGCAGAAAGGAAGCTGCGTTGCGGCAAAGAGAGGTAAGGGGGACGTATCCTTATGCTAGACTTGTCAATTTAGGCCACTGTCGCTATTTTAGCTTACTGAGTAGGACAGACTAAGACTTTTATTTGGACAATTAAATCACTGGAACTCCTATGTTTAGACTTTTGATTCTGAGGTTCGAATGGTAGTAGGGAGGGGTATTTTGTCCGTTTGTTTTAGGACCATGATGGTTTTCTTGTATTAGCTTTAACAATGTTAAAGGCCCAAAGATCATACTCATTTTCTTTAAATTTTGTTCTGTTCTTCAGGCTGCACTTAAGGATGCAAGACAAAATAATATGGTGGATAAGGAAATTGCATCTATTCGATCTGAAATAGAGGTAAGTATGTCATCATGTGGTCCTTTAATGCCTCATAGATATTTTTCTGTGTTGGTAGGTTCCTAACTCATCATAACTTTATGTGAACATTTCTTGCTTAAATCAGAATGCAAAAGATGAGGCAACAGTCATTGTGCGACAGCTGCGGGGAGCTGAATCTGAAGTAAAGGCCCTTCGTTCAATGACACAAAGAATGATATTGACCCAGAAAGAAATGGTTTGTATTGTAATAGATTCAAATGGCTCCTAAATAATATATTAGAAACCATTAATTGTGTATCTGCATTTTAGGAAGAGGTTGTCCTTAAGAGGTGCTGGCTTGCTCGATACTGGGGCTTAGCTGCAAAATATGGTAATCTACTGGTCAATGTTTTGTTTTCTTATGTCATATTGGAAATGACCTTCTGTTTTTAAATTTTTATTGGTCTTTTTTTTTTCTGCATGAATTATGAGGCAATATTGTAGTTCAACGAACTTTTCCCACAGTTTTCTGATGTGCTATGACTTATTTTAATTTACTATATACAATGGCTTGTTTAATATACTTTGTGCCTGACACTGAGCAGTTCATCCATCACATCTACCCAATTCATGTAATTCTTTTCATATTTATAGGTATCTGTGGGGATGTTGCTGTGTCAAAGCATGAATACTGGTCATCCTTAGCACCGCTTCCATTTGAGGTTGTTGTCTCTGCTGGACAAAAGGCTAAGGAGGAATGTTGGGAAAAAGGCTAGTACTTGCTATTTGGCTTTTGCAGTTGCTACTGTGTTTTCACTGGATAACAGTTTTAATGGGATCAATGTGTTGGCTTGAACTGCTCTATTGTTTGTATCAAACTTTCTTTGGTATCTAATACTAGTAACTTTGAGTAGGTGACGAGGACAGTGAGAAGAGAAGCACACTTGCTCATGACTTGAGTGATCTAACTGGTGAAGGAAATATTGAGAGTATGCTTTCAGTTGAAATGGGTTTGAAGGAGCTTGCTTCCTTGAAGGTTTATGTTATTCATTACTTGTCTTTCAACCATATGCTTCCATCTTATGTTTATTTTTGAGTTTCAATATGATGCACAACAAGCATTGTTTTTCATTCAGCCCCCTTCCATCTTTATTAACTGTTATCTTTGAACTATTTAAGGTTTCTGGTTTTGCAAAGTGTTTTTGTGTTCTGATATTATATGTATTGTGTCACTTTCAAGGTTGAGGTTGCTATTGTGCTTGCACTGGCCCAACAGCGGCGAGCAAACGCTCTTAGACTGTCCATCTTAGGTATGAGTTGGCCTGTTGACATGCTGCTGATGCTGGTTTAAATTGTTAGATTTTATTCCTTATCACAGTGTTGTTTATGCTATTGTATCTTGCTGACATGCCTTTTCTGTTTCTTTCAGATGTCAAATCATCTGGTGATCAGAAGTATATGGAAGCATTCGGTGAGTAGTATTTGGGCTACTTCTTGCATTTACCTTATAATCTACTTGGTTGAAATAAGTAGTGCTATTGCCACACTTAAAGTTGACGAGCACTACCTTTCATTTGCTTTTTTTTTTCCTTTCTCTTTTGGTCAGACCTATCATTTGCTGTTTCGTGATCACAGTTGTATATAATTCAAATCCATCATTTTTCTTGCAGAATTGAGTCCAGAGGAGTCTGAAGACGTTCTTTTCAAGGAGGTCTGGCTTTATTATCATTTAACCACTGTCGTAATTTATTTTCTAGAATTATATACTTTATTTGGTTGATGGAACTGCATGGTGAAATATGCAAGTTTCCAATATTTCTGCGATTGATTCAGTTTCCTGATGTTGCGATTAAATCTTTTGGTGTATTGCTGTTGTTACTGGTCTATTTAGTCTAAACAGTGTTATATTATAGAGTTTGGTGTCTGGTTGACAATCTCAATTGGTGATTGACATTCTTCAGGTGCAGATCTGTAGAGAGAATTGATTAGTATCCGTGTGCCCTTTTGGAATCTTAACAAATAAGCTGGTGTATTTCTTTATTCTTTCTTATCTGTTCTGTTTTTTCCTGTGAAAAACCTACCTGTGAATGGCCCATGGTATCGAATCATTGACAGCTTCAAAATTGTTAGTTTCTGCACATTAATGTCCATGCATTTTCTGTCCTGATTTAACACCAACACAGATAAGGGAGGAGCAAATCTGTGTCATGCTGAATCTGATTAAGTTACAATATTCTTGCACAGGCATGGCTGACATATTTTTGGAGAAGAGCCAAAGCCCATGGTATAGAGGAAGACACTGCAAAAGAACGACTTCAGTTTTGGATTAGCCGCAGCGCACACTCGCCAAGTTCACATGATGCTGTTGATGGTAAGCTTCCCCTGTCCTTGATAGTTTGATGCTCGCATGTAGTTGCTGTACAGTTCTATAATAAGCACGCAGAGAAGATTGTATAACCGTGGCACTTTTACTGGACTCACTAGAAGGCATTGTAAAATTACCAGCTGCCAAATTCTTTCATTTTACCATATCATTGACTCAGTGCTTTGATCTCGCGTATAATAACTTATCTTGAGTATTCCATCTCAGTGGAGCAAGGCCTAACGGAGCTCAGGAAGTTGGGAATAGAGCATCGACTGTGGGAAGCATCTCGTAAAGAAATAGATCAGGGCTCTTAACACAGAAATCTTCTGGGTAACTGAAGGGCTCTGGTTGATGATGGCAAAACCTCACGCCATCAATTTTCTTCTCGATTTGTTTTACTGAGTTTTTCTTCTGTTTGTTGAAGCATCTACACATGTTGCCAAGAATTTACATATGATGCGTGGCTCTGGTCCTGCTAAATGCTATATAAAGTGGTTCATCTGTTTAGATGTTGTATATATACACGCATACATCTACATACAGAGATGATATTTACATGAAAAAGTTAAATACAGTTTGGTTCAAATTGTAGCGAGCTTGCCATGGAAGCTTTGGAATTTTCAATCTTGTTTGTGTACCTAATAATGCACACGGCTTAATTAGAGCTGAAAGGAACTAGCTATGCTCATTTTGATCAAATCATCTTCTTATCACAGGACTAACAGAAATAACAAGAGTTAGAATTTTCTTTTTGCTTTGCCTTTCCTCGTCAGCAACCAAAAGGAGAACCTTCATGAAATAGAATTGGTAAGGTTTGGACGAATATTTGTCTGCACTGCAGTGGGGTCTCAAAAAGTTTTGCTGGGTTCTGGCGCAAAATCTGACAATTTAAGAGACAGGTTTAAATTTCGGAGGAAACTTGTGTAGGAGAGGGGAGGAGTTAAACTAGAAGGGAGCTGCGCTGTTTGGTTTGAGGACAGCTGAAACAATGGGGTTTTTAACGGAGGGTTGAGTCCCCGGTTATAGTTCCAAAGTATCAGATGAGTGGGTTGGGATTCTATTGCTAAGAAGGGGCGGAGTTATTTGCATTGAATCATTCTGAGATCTAAAAACGGCAAGAAAATAACTCATCTTATTTGCTCTTCCTGGTCAAAATTTGTTGACATCGTGAAGATAAAAAAGAAGAAGAGAGAAATGCGAAGCTGATATGACGCTTGGGTGATGAACAAGCTGATGCACGTAAATTGCTTTGTGACAAAATGGTGGTGGTGATTGTGACTTGAAAAAATAAAAATAAAAAACTAGAAAGTGAATAGCAGGATGAGTCTCCTTTATGAAGTGGCTGAGCATGAATAAGAAATTCTAGATCATTGGCAGCCATATGCTGCAGATTGGATCAATTTTAATAGTGAATGGATATATATATATATATATATTAAAGTATTGATATGGTCATATACCGAATGAGGTTTTTTTTTTAAATAATAATATTGAGATGATGATATATTGAATTGATTTAGGTTAATTTGTTAATCTTTTACCTGAATTATAAGACTGTGATAACTATATAGAAAACAAATTAAAATAAATTACGAAAATAATTTTTTAATCAACTCAATATTAAAGAATAAAATAAAAAAAGACAAAAAGAACTACTTGATTCAACCCAGGATAACCTGCCAAACCTATAACTCGGGTTATAAGATCGAGATAATTCCATAGAAAAAAATAAAAAAAATTACAAAGCCAATTTCTAACCAATCCAACGTTGAAAGATGAAATTGAAAAAAAATCGATTAAAAAATGATAAAAAAACAACTTAGATCAATACAGATTAATATGTTAAATCTATCATCTAGATCATGAGACCAAGATAAATTCATAAAAAAAACAAAAAAAAATGTAGAGCTCCATTTCTAACATATCCAATGTTGAAGATTGAAATTGAAAAAACAAACTTAATCCATGAGATCATGATAACTTTACATAAAATAAATTGAAAAAACATTATGAAGTCCAATTTCCAAAACAACATAATATTGAAAGTTAAAATTAAAAAAAAATTAAATAAAAAAACATTGAGTTATTGGAGGGTGAAACTAAAAAAAAATATTAAGTTAAAAAAACCAAAAAAATGAACAGAGTTAACCTATAAATTGTAGAACCCATGATCAGAGTCATCTTAATTGAGAATAACCACATGGAAATAAAATGAAAAAAATTATTAAGTCCAATTAAAAAAGTATTCAATTAAAAAAAACAAAAAAAAATGAATAGTTTCAATGTTGGTTAATCTACCAAACCCATAATCTGGATCATGAGATTGTGATAACCTCATAAAAAAATATAAAAAAATTATAAAGCTCAATTTCCAACCAGCTTAATATTAAAAGATAAAATAAAAAAATCAATTAGAAAAATAGTAAAAAAAAAATATAAATTTATCTAAGTTAACCTGTTAAATCTGTGACCTATATCATGAGATTATAAAGTCTTATCTTTAACATATTTATTGTTGCTGGTTGAAATAATAAAAAAATAGTAAAGTATAATTACCAAAACAGTATAATATGGAAGAAAAACATTGAAAGAAAAAAAAATCCTTTTAGTAAACAATGTTTGGTGAGTACAGTGATGTTTTGTTAATAGACGGCCTTGATCCTTTTGACGATACACTTCAGTTGTTGGTTATTAAACAGGTTTTAAACTAACCTGTTGATATAGATAAGAACAGAGAAAGAGCATAATGATCATGTTCTCCATCGAGAGCTCCTTTTGTAGCCCCAGATGTGAATATTTTGTAGTCAATTAAAATATCAACTTAGATTAAATCCCAAAAAGCAAGTTTATGTGGAGCCACTTGGGTTTTGTCACTTCTCTTGTGTACCGTTATAAAATGGCAGTCTGGGTGGCCTGGAATCGTTTCGATTTGGAATTCGATAATGAGCCTTTTTTTATTTATTATTATATTTTATAATAAACATTTTAATATAATTTCTCACGCTCTATATTTCTCTCGTGTGAGTCTCTCCCCACTTCTTCTCTGCCCCTGTAGCTAAAGTATAAAGCAAGCTCACACCATACCCTAACCTTATACTAAAAAGTGTAGAGGCAGATTGATGTTTCGAGATGGTCATGTGCGCCTCAATATAATATAGGCATTACCTTCTTGATGGACACTCTAGGCAGAGAAAAATAAGCTTTTTTTGGTTAAAAGGTGCGCATGGGGAAAGAAGCGAGAAAGACTAAAAATTCTAAAAAAGGTTATTTTGACCTAATCCTCTCCTATCTACCATTTCTTCACTTTCTACCGAGTGACATGGTTAATCCCTTTTGTTTCCATTAAAATCTTTTTCCATTGGCCGAAGTTTACCGACTCCATGTTCAGTTTGATGCGAGGCAAATCAGCTAGAAACATCCCACTAAGTTGTTTTCCCCCACATTTCTTAGAGTGAAATGATTGCCAGAGATTATTCTAAATGCACTTTAACGTCGAGAAAGTTTGTATGGAATTTAGTTCAGGCGGAGATGGGCCATCATGATGGACAAATGGAGCTTGGTTGAGGAGGTTCCAAGAGATGAATGTGAGGTCTGTGCCACACCTTCCCTTCCGAGGGTTTTGCCTTTTGTCTCTATAAATGGCTGGTCTCTGGCTAGGTGGAAAATTGTCATATACTATAAGCATGCGTGGCATGGATGGAAACATCTTCTCCAACAAGCTCAAGTGGAAATCACCCTGACCTCATCATCACCTCAGACATAGAGAGGCAAGGTGAATTTTTTTTTTTTATATATA
>Ga0307517_10012942_pt1 | contig 11388 bp, 15 predicted proteins | sample 23_EM_MG_FD_194515 | JGI IMG/M metagenome (GOLD analysis project Ga0307517, IMG submission 194515) | Populus trichocarpa ectomycorrhiza microbial communities from riparian zone in the Pacific Northwest, United States - 23_EM | ecosystem: Host-associated > Plants > Roots > Unclassified | place... | reverse complement strand
TACCCTTTACCATGTCTCAGGAGAGGCGGGGATGGATGGATGTGTTGAGATGATGTTGGATGATGTTTCATTTGTGGTGATCTTATCTTATCTTGCCTTATCTTCTAGCGAATATGCATTAATAAAAAAAAACATAGAAACATGCGACATGATGATAAACATAGATTAAATAACCTGCCCCAGGACCAGGATGCAGTCCTCCACAGCACTGGCCCATCCCACACAGTGCTTCTTATTTCCCTGCGCCTTACAACCCCAGTAGAAAAGGCAAGCGATGAGGCTATGGATCCCATTCAGTCCAGGACGTCTCAACTGGTCCCAATCACCATCTATTTTGTCCAGAACCGTCAATCTGTCCTCAGACATTCTCCAGTCTGGCTGCAATCCTTTCCACCATGCCTGGAAGGAAATTTCGAGAGCAGGAACGTCTGTGATCGAGGGGCGCCAGGTGGGAGAGCGCGCATAACGAATCCACTCAGCAACAAATAGAGGGCGGCCTGTCGTCCCAAGCTTCTTTCGCTCCTTGAAACCCTCCTTCTCCTCAAATTCGGCCCACAACCTTAGAAGCTCTGCCCAGCGACGTCCCAAACGATGTTCCTTTGTCTGCAGCATGCCGAGTGAACTTGAGAACCAAGCAGGCGTCGTTACGACCGCTTGACTCGTGGCGGCTGAAGGTGCAACGGGTGCTCGACCCTTTCGAATAGCTGGAGGTGGATGCGAGGTTGCCAACATGTTCGCGGCGCGTGCTCGAGTCGGACGATGAGTTGGGACAGGAGCAAGTGGGGCAGAGATGGTCGAGAAGGCGGGGGATCGACGTGCTGGAGAGGATTCATTCACCATCGAGCTTCGAGTTCTCTTTGAAGGTGGATCTACCAAAGAATTCCCCAGCCTTTTCCCAGAACGCATTGGAGAGTCGGAATTTGTCGTTATCGAGGGGGGCTGATTTATGTCGTTGCGCATAGATGAGGTTTGGCTAACAGTTGACGGAAGCGGTGAGACAGGCGGCGACACCGGGCGAGAAGGAGGCAGCGAAATAGGGGGAGAAGGAGGCGGTGACACGGGACGTGAAGGGGGTAACGAAATGGGGGGGGAAGGAAGCGGTGACATGGGACGTGATGGGGGTAGCGAACTGGGGCGAGAGGCAGGCTCGGGTACCTCATCCGTGAGATTTATCTCAACGTCGAGGCTTTGAGAAACGCCTGCGGAGGACGTTACTAGTCCTGCGAGAGTTGAGGTCTTTGACGCGTCGTATGAATCGAAGTTGGCCCCATCGGCCTCGAAGTCTATGGTGTCCAGGCTTTCAAAACCCGCTTCTGGGGCCAAGGCACGAGCTCGGCATTCCTCGGGTGCTACGTTGACAGAATTAATATGTGTATCGTGAAATGAGGAGTAAAAAACCTACAATAACACTTTTGTAAGAAATTCCCATATATTGGGACAAAATACTTCTTGTACCGAAGGCGTTCGGCCCTTCCAAAATTCATTTTAACATCGCCAGTGGTGACGCCAGAGTGGATGCTACGAATTATCGGTAAGATTTCGTATCACACATGTAGAATTAGAACATACCTGATAATGTTCAGTCGCCCACTATGCGCCGGTTCTGGCCCACCTGCGACCAGTGAGCACTTCCAGCCAGTCGCTTCGCAAATAAGGTCCAGGATCGGTTGCGTAAAGCGAACTAGTCCCTGGATGCATCTGCACGATGGTCAGTAATAAAACAAAGGCGAAGAAGGGAGTTGGAGCCCACCTTTGACGATCTTCTGGCTCGGTTGAAGGGTTTCCTTCAGTATCTTCCTTCCACCTCAACATTGCATTATCATATTCCTCCTTCGCCTGCTCTATCCACTGTCCTTTCTCTTCCTCTGGAAGCCTCTCGAACATATCGCGCGCCACCCTGTCTCGAATCGCAGCATGTTTCGACCGAGGGACGTTCTCGCTTTCTGTAATCTTCTTCGCCTCGAAGTCGATTTCTTTCCGTTGGGTCTTTCGCCAAATATTTACGGGAGGCTTTTGTCGTGGTTTCAGGATGGTGGTTCCAGTGAGCTTGTGCAGCAGAGTGCGGTAAGGATTATGGGCGCCAGACTCGCGAGGGTCCATGTCCTGATCCTTCATGTGTTGGTACGCGAGCCATCGTTTAATTTGCTGATCAAACGATTAAACAAGGTCATGCTCTGGACAAACAAACATTGACAATTACTTACCGCCTGCCGAAATGCCACCACCTTCTGCCTCTTCTCCAATGCGTCCATTGCGCAAGCATATTCGTCCTCGCTCAGAGTCTCGATATCTGGTGCAACTTGTTCTGGATATGGCTCTTCATCGTTAACTGATGCCGTCCACTCCTCGCTGGGTTCCTCATCATGTGGTAGATCAACCGGGAAGCGTTTATGATATTTGCGCTGTATCCCAGCTAATGCGTCTGCGGCGTACCCACCCATCACCCCAGCACTGTACACGGGTTTCTGGGAGATGAGGAAAGCTTTTCGGGAAGTTCCAAATGAACCTGGATTAACCATCACTCTCTGCCACGGTAAGCTTTTTATACCTTCGTTAAAAGCACAGGGACTCACAATAAAAAGATAGATATAATTTCACTAGGAAAGGCCCGAATTCCCTAAATAATATGAAAAAACGCTAAATACCTGCGTAAGTCCCTTAAAAATTCGACCAAAAACAAAGGCATAAAAAAAAACTTACCAAGTACAGGGACTCACAGCGAGGTGATAGGGTATAACCTCGGTGCAAGTAGACGTTGAATCTCGCAAACCGTACAAACGACTGCTAAAATATTCGTGTAAGTGCCATTAATACTCGACAAGAAACAAGTGCATTAAAAAAAACTTACCAGACGAGCGGAAGAACAACAATTCGTGCAAGTAGGCGTTGAATCTCGCAAACCGTACAAACGACTGCTAAAATATTCGTGTAAGTGCCTTTAATACTCGACAAGAAACAAATGCATTTTAAAAAAAACGTACCAGACGAGCGGAAGAACAGCAATTCCAACAAGATTCAAACCGCCTCCCATTTGATATAAGTATATTGCTTCACATGAGAATCTCGAGCGGTTCGCTTTCAAGCCCATTAGGTTCAATTCAGGTGAGATCTATCCACATTGGACGAATGGGGCCTGCAGGTTGAATTTATTCCACAACAACGGCCTAACAAAGCCCATCCTCTTCTAGACAAATTCAAACACGGCAGGCGACCCACGCTTTTAGCTTAAAAACCATGATACCCCGAACGCACTTCAACACATCCCCGTCAATGCCCTCTGAAAAGTCTCAGTCCGAAATGAAACCAACCCGCATTCAACTTCGAGGCTCTACACGTTGGGTCGAAATTGGTAAATCTTTTTTCTTCAATTCCCTTTTATTTCCATATTTACTGCCGTCGACGTACTTTCAGATGACTTTGAGTCTCCCCCATCGAACCCTACTCCGTCGCTTGGTAAGTCGAGCATAATAATCCTGAATTCATGCACTAAATACTAAATATTCCTAGCTACGACCCAAATTCGCCCTAGTGGGAAGGGCAGGAGCCGCATACGCTTAAGACCACCAACCGCTGAGTTTGAGGAAGATTCCACGGAGGATATTATTCCTCAGAAAATCGGCCGCGCCAAAAAGAGAGACGCCCCACAGGATGACCACAGCAGCGCCGAGGATACTCCCCAGAATGGTCGTGACGATGACGATGACGATGCTGAGGACGCTCCTCAGGATGGTCTCGACAATCCCACCACATCCGGCATCATTCATACTCCTCAGGATGCCCAGGACACTTTTCAGGATGGGCTTGGCAATCCCAACGTATCCGGCATCACTCCGCCAATTCCTGCCAATCTCGTCGAACCCGTTCTTGCGGGTCATGAGACTCATTTTCACATTGTTACCTCCGGAACGGAAGTTGGCATCTTCACCAACAAGTACGTTCATCACTCATCTTGTTGTTTCCCACTTGCTAACCCTTTATTAAGAGGAGTTGCAGATGCACGTCTCCAGTGCGAATTCCCTTCATCTGTGACACTCTCGACATGGGCACTGGCCGTGGCCCATTACGCTGAATGCTACGTTGACGGCTCTGTCACAATCCAATGCGATCTCAAACCCCAAACCCCGATCAATAGCCCAGCACGGAAGAAAAGGCGCAGCGCATTCGAATCGCCCTATTCCCCCCTCCTCTTCCCAGTCTCCCCTCCAGCTCCTAAACACACTGTCAACAGGCGTCCGCGCACCAGCTGTGAGTTATTGATCCCGAAACACAAAGACACTATCAACCGCCAGAAGCATCGGCTCACTCGGGCTGAGGCACGAAATCGGAAAGCGCGCGCTCCTTCTCCGTCAGCTGACACTCCGCTCCTTTCGCCATTTGCATCCCGAGCCCGGCCCTATGCATTTGTCGACGATAACTCAGAGGAGGAGGGAGCATTCGCTGCTCTTGTCCGCCTTGCCGAGGCTGCCACGCCCATTGGGAGGCGCAGCACTCCTATTATCGTTCATGGCTCCGATTCGGAGGAATATGTGGTATCGGACATTGAGCTCACCGAGGAAATCCTCAAGGTAATTGATGCTCCAGTCTATCGGACGACTACCGCGCTCATCGCTAGGGTTGCGCCAAGCTCCTCCATGGTGGTCGAGCGGCACAGCTCTCCTATTTCTATTCATGCCTCTGATTCCGAGGAATACGAGGTTTCTGATATTGAATTCGTTGACGATGCCCTCAAGCTGCTTGATGAAACTAACTAGGACTACCTGAGCCACCCTTTTTCACCACCCTTTTGTATGGCTTCAACAGCTTTTTTTTCCTTTTTCACGGCTTCAACAGCTTTCTTTGTTTTTCTTGCCCTTGCTCATTCACTATCAGCATTGTTGGTCATCCGTTTCTTCGTCGGCTTAATGTTTTTTCTTGAACGCCACCATCTTTTTTCTCATTGATATCATCCCTTTTCAGTTACTCTCATTTTTTAGTTTTGTCGCCCCTTCATTTTCGTATTTTTTAGCTTGGACTGCCCCTCATTTTCGGGATCTGGTGTTGGTGCCCTGCATAATGTATACACGTATCCGCATTTGCTTATATACCCGCTTACCAGTATCTTGAATCATACTGCATTTGAACATATACCAGTTGAACCTGTAAAAAAATACTGCCGGCAATGCAACTGAGCTGGTTCCGCTGATGATTACCGCCCCTTAGAAAATGGTTCTTTGGTATCCATATGCGGCATGCGGCATTTGATGGACATGTCTGCCGAGCGGATTGGCGAGATACTGGAAGGACAAAAGAACGACAAGTTCTGCCTTTACCCACCTGTTCCAGAGCTGTCTACACCTTCAAAAAATAGATAAAATAGATAGAATAAATAAATAGAAGATTTGTGGGCATCTAACCCGATGATTTTATAGGTATGAGTTGTCCCACAGTCTCATACCTTCCCCGAGGCATTTATTTTCCTGTGAGGACATCCGGATAATATCTGGAAATATAAAGTCGCGGAATTGTTCTAACATATACCTTTATTGAATCTACAGTGTTCAAATGTGTGTAACCACACTAAGGGACGAGATCTGGAGGGAGGATGAAGGAGGTCACCCAGGATCAATGATTACATCGCACCTTTACTAATACCCTTTATCCGGAGAGTATAAGGGCAGAAATAGATACTGTGTGACCTTGTCATAACGACTTAGAGAGGCCAGATTGCCCCCAGAAAGGTTGGCTAAAAGATAACGGAGGAAGAGATTGGGGTATCCGAAAATGTGAAATTATGTTCCCGTGAAGGCAATTTCATGGTTAGGAAGAATCTGAGCAGGTATTTATATTGGAATAAGTAAGAATAATAACCATTCAAAAATTTGGCGAGATAGAAGAAATATGTCTCTCCGAAGGTCAGAAACAGTGTTTGAGACAGGTATATCTAAAGACCTTGTTACGGTCAAAGTATTGTAATGTATCTCTGGCCCTCACTTTTTCTCTCAGATTTTATTACTCGTGCTACAGCCACCCGATCTTCTCAATTTTTTTTGCATTGTCTGTTCACAAGTCCTACCTATCTGCCTGTGTTTTATCATATTTTTGGGTCGAGATTTACCCTCACAGGAGGGGAATTTTATAGTTTTTGGATACCCCAACCCTTTCCTCCGTTATCTTTTAGCCAAACTTTCTGGGGGTAATCTGGTCTCTCTAAGTCGACATGAGGAGGCCCCATAGTATCTAAATCTGCCCTTATACTCTCTGGATAAAGTATATTAGTAAAGATGCAATGCAATCATTGATCCTGGGTATTCTCCCTCATCCCCCCCTCCAGATCTCATCCCCTGGTATGGTTACACACATTTTAACACCGTAGAGGCAACAAAGGTACATGGTAAAACAATCCTGCGACTTAATATTTCCCGATATTATCCTGATGTCCTCACAGGAAAATAAATGCCTCGGGGAGAGATGTGGCTATGGGATCATTCATAGCCATAAAATCGTCAGGGCGGATGGCCATAAATATTTTATACACTCATCATATCTAGTATATCTACTTTTTGTAGCTGCGCATAGCTCTGGAAGATGTGGGTAAGGGTAAGAACTTGGTGTGTATTACACCCTTGGATACATATGTCGTACTTATCCCCTACTCTCATAACTTGAACCATGTAGTGACATATGGTAATGATAAATATTGAGACTGCTAATCGGGTCCGGGCATGGCCCTGTAGACGGGTGTGGGTGGTGGTGGCATGCATATTCATGTAAGTAGGTCATTGTAGTATTCCGGAGATGGTATCGTTATTGGAGGAATTGAAATACTATTTTATAGCTATATTATAGTGGTATGGGAACGAAAAATGGGAGAAAATGAAGCAGGGCGAGTGGAATAGCGCTGCAGACAGCGAATGCACATAACAGTACATACGCCCATCATGTTCCGCATTTGGGATATGTCCCTGTGTAAGTCCTATGTAGTACAGTATCTCAGCGTCGTATGTAGTACAGTATCTGAGCGTCGAGCTCATAAAAAAGTTTCCTAGCCTGAACTTGACCTTTGGAGAGCGCCGTACTGTGTTTCGTAGTGAGGATATTCTCTAAATTACATTTATGGTATTTACGGTAGCAAAGTGGGTGTAAGTACATTCACAGTACGGTATCTGAGCGCCAAGCCCATCGACAAGTCTCCTGACCCGAACTTGACCTTTAGGCAGCGCCGTACTATGTTTCGTAATGAAACGAGTAAGAGATCCATCCAAGACTTGAAGAAAAAAAACATACTCAGGACCAAAATCCTGAAACAAGCCCGTACGAAAACTCGAGGGAATAAAACCACCACCCTAAGCTCAGCATATTAATACAGAGATAGAGGACGAAGATGGTAAAAATAAATAGCGCACCTGGGTTAGAAAATTCATGAACGTTATGGAGAACTTGTGGAGAATTTGTTGATGTATTGTGTTACGCTACGGCAACATTATGTAAGTAATCGATAACAGGCTTTACCTCGAGCAGCCATGGCTCATGGCTCAAAACCGTCCCCCCAAACGGCAGCGCGTAGGAGGAGCCTACCATGATCCCGTGCCATTTGTGGATGACTTCTCCCTCATTCATGCCAGGGAGGGCAAGCTCATCCGTATCGGAAATGAGTTACTCACCGCCCCCGCAGAACGCTCTCCTCAGCACGATGATCACACGTGGAACTCAGCTTCATCTTGGCTACCGGCTGATGACCCACAATTTGCGTTGGATCCCAATGGAGAGTGGTATGATGAGGTTGTAGATAGCGGGGTTATGGAGGATAGTTTTCCATTGAATGGGCTGGCAGGCACCACCCAACCAAAAAAGCGGGTGCGGAGTAAAGTTTCGGTAAGCCTGCGCTCATTCAAGTTTCGGCCTACTTTATGAATCTAATTTATTCCTAGCGGAGGCCTCATGTCGTATGGAAAGAATTGCATCGCCAAGAATACCTCGAGGAGATTATTCGCTGGGAAGGAAGGGCAGATTTTCGAGGTGCTAAGAACTGCCCAGATTGTCTAAGCCGCCACACCTCAACACCGGGGCCAGCGGAATATCGTTGCCGCGAGTGTTTTCTCGCAGACCTGGTGTGTCAGTCGTGTTGTATAAAGCGACATCGAGCCCACCCGCTGCATCGTGTCGAGGTATGCCCATCGTTTCTAATTTCTGGCCCAATCTGACCCCCTGCAGAGATGGATGGGTTCTCGCTTTGTGGAGGTTTCCCTCAAATCAATCGGCCTTAAGATCCAACTCAACCACGCTAGTATGCATTGTGATAACCCACTACCCTCGAACGACGCCTTACTCGTCATTCATACCAATGGAATCCATGAGGTCGCCATCCAATATTGTGGCTGCGCTCGCCTCATTTCAAACGACATTCAACTTCTCCGCCGCGGTTTCTATCCTGCCTCTCAGAAATCCGTTAAAACCTGCGCCACGTTCACGCTTCTCGATCTCCTTCACAAGTTTGCACTTACGAGCAAAGGTTCCACATATGACTTCTATCGTGCTCTCGAGAAACTTACAAACAACACCGGCATTGCCATCCCCAAACTACGATACCGAGGCCTTTTCCGCATGACTATGCAGTGGCGACACCTCAAGCTACTGAAGTGGGGAGGACGGGGGCATGATCCAGCCGGAGTTGTTGCGACTCGGGCTGGGGAACTTGCAGTACTCTGCCCTTCTTGTCCGCGCCCTGGGGTCAACCTACCCGAGAATTGGGAGGACGCACCCGCAGCGACTAAGTAAGTGTATTGACTCAGATTGGCGTCTAGTACTTATTTCAACCCAGGTTTCTATACATGCTGTTCCTGTGCATGGACGCCAATTTTCGACTCAAAAATCAAATCGTTTCAAACTACTCCCAGGATCCGGGGTTGGGTACAGGCTGGGCCTATATGGCGCCTCGTGAGGAATATGAGCGGTACGTGCTCAGCCGGACGAGTGATGGGGACGTACGTTCAAAATTTACCTATTTTTCGCCTAACTAGCCCTAACTCACCAGGCGTTCATTTAGATTAGCACATGTGTTGGGCTTCAAGCCTTGGCGAAGATGAATACCAAGTTTTCGAAGGGCCTCCGCTATACTGGCGTCGGCGGAGTTATGTGCGGTCGGTCGGAGATGATTATGCCGTTGGGTATTGGGAACCTGCAAAAAGGTGAAAGGTGCATTTTTTTTTAACGCTATTGCTATGATGATGAGGGCTGATGCGTTCATAGATATCCTAACATGGATTTCATCATCGCGCTCGTAATCCACGCATTTGCCCTCTCCCTCATCCTCATAAGCTACGATATTGCCTGCCAATGGTTCGTAAACCTTTTTCATCGAATGGACGAGCATTGGCCCGCCGCGCTCAGGATTCCGGCGAGCACCAAGCTGATACCGGCGATTCCGAAACTTCACGAACCAATGCACGGCCGCAAGAATCACCAACAATTCTCGCTAAACTTCATCCCTGGAGTCGGAAAGTCGGATATGGAGACGCCAGAACGTGTCTGGGCGGGGCATAACGGGTTGGGAAATGCAACCAAAACCCAAGGGCCGGGTGGTCGTCACGATGTCCTCGACGATCATTTTGGCTTTTGGAATTGGCTAAAGTATATCGGGATTGGGAAAACATTGATGTCCAGGTACAAGGCGGCCCTTGCAGAGCGCAATCGCCAGATGGAGGGTCATCGTGGGTTCACAAGTTCATTGGATGCGGAGCTCGTTGGGAGGTGGGAGGCTATTTGCACTGCCTGGGAGGAAGATGCCTATCCGAAGACGTGCGAGAACCCCTACCAAACCGAGGCAAGATGTGAGCTTGCTATCTTTTTTTCTAAGGATATGAACTTACTCCCGTTCATAGCGATGACGGAGGCTGAGGTTAGGAAAGAGTTTGCGGAGGATGATGAAGTGAGACTCTCCGCTGGAGAAGAGTCCCCACATGACATATCGCCGTCTGCTTTCATCTTTCTCGGTCTCGAGTTGGAGGACTTGCAGTGCGTTTTTTCTTTTTTTCGGGTGTCTCAATTTTATAAATTTATATATTGTTTATGATACTTATAGACGTCGCATCCGGAGAGAAGCAAAAAATACATCAGCAGATGCGACTGCACGACAATCTGGCCATCTCACGGAGCAGCGGAATCTTCTACGTGGCCGAATTCGCGCATGGGAGGACATTCTCCCCATCTACATGCCCGGTTTTCTTCAGCGCCGGGCAGCTTTGGAATCGACATCTACGGCTATTCACCCTGAGGATGCCATCATTTGGCTTCCTTCCCAAATCCCTGCTGCCATTCGCCCGCGAGTTTGCAGCCCCGAACTTCCCGACATCGAGGAAAGAATCCGCACCGCACACTGCTATGATGGCCTTGACACCATACGCCACGTCCTCACCGTCAAGAGCCGCATGGTCATGTTCAAGAACAAGAACGTTCGGGGTCAACGGGAAGGCACCCGTTCTCGGGCTGTGATCGATCGAGTCCATGAAAGGGTGAGGGCAGCAGCAGAGAAGTACCGGGCAGCACGATGGGCAAAGCACGCACTCGCGGGGGAGGGCGAGTGGGAGCAAGTGCTCCAGGTTTTGCGGGATGGTGACATTCGTGGATATCAGGATCCTAGTCGTCTGGTTGTTCGCGCAGGGCGTCGAGGTACGCTGGAGGATGGGCAGGTTGAGGCGGAACCTGGTGTTGGAATGGGTGATGATGAGGGTGGCGATGAGGGCGGCGATGAGGGTTCCAATATCAATTTATTGCATGAGATCCGTGGGCGTCGAGATGGAACCGGGGAAACACGTCGCACCCTCTCCTGGATCTGGATAACATCATCACGTTCGCCAAACCCCAGTGATGAAGGTGACGATATCCTGCGAGCTGAATGGGCGAAGAGCCGGGCGCGTGCGGCGCGATGTCGGGAAGAGATTCTCCTTCTCCGAGAGGAAATGAGGCGAGTACTCGCTTTTCTCGAGTGGAAGTCGAGCTGGTGGCTGGACCGCATCAACTCGCGGGTTAATATCACCAGTGATCTTGCTGAGGGGCTGAAGGCATGTGCACAGACCCAAGGTGATCTCCAACGGGCACTTAAGGAACATTTCTGTGCCATCTGGCGGTCTCCGCTAACTGACAGTGATGATATCTCAGAGCTGGATGGAAATGGTGAGGACGATGGACATGCTGATGATGATGATGACGACGACGACAATGATGATGAGGTGGAAGGAGATGACTTAGAGGGTGCTAATGATGATGAGGATACAGAGCTGGGGTAATCATTGTTGTCTTTGTTGGTTCAATTTACGAGTGATAAGATAATAATCGGTGAGATATGAAACATCATCCAACATCATCTCAACGCATCCATCCATCCCCGCCTCTCCTGAGACATGGTAAAGGGTG
>Ga0307517_10012941_pt1 | contig 11389 bp, 5 predicted proteins | sample 23_EM_MG_FD_194515 | JGI IMG/M metagenome (GOLD analysis project Ga0307517, IMG submission 194515) | Populus trichocarpa ectomycorrhiza microbial communities from riparian zone in the Pacific Northwest, United States - 23_EM | ecosystem: Host-associated > Plants > Roots > Unclassified | place... | reverse complement strand
GCAATTACCAAATTAAATTATATTCTTTTATATAACACCATTTTCGTAAACAAGTATAAGTTAAATTTAAAGATTGTAAGATTATAAAGTATAAACAATAGATATAATTAATTCTGAAAATTAAATCACAATTTTTACTCCTATATTTATCTAACTGCTTGTTTTTTGTCGTTTGCTATTTTAAAAATATTGCATCCTTGTAACGAACTCCTGACCCATTCGACATTTTGTTTAAACCTACTTTTTCAAACCATATCTGTACAAAATTATCATAATACCCAAGAATGCATAGTCTTTCATCCTTATGACATTTTTCAAGAAGTCATCATTAAAAATTGATTGAATATCATGTTAAAATACAAGGGAGACAAACAAAATAATCTATTAATGATTAAAGTATAAATGATAATATATTGTTTAGCAACATGCATGAAATGAATATTCGTAATCTTTTTCAAAGAAATTGAAAATAATATAATAGACATTTTAACCATTTGAAAGATATATATCTAAAATTATGTTAATGTAAAATGTGTCGACTGAGTTTTTATTGTTTTTCTATTTTCCCTTAAAAATTAAAAAGGTATAAGGTAAATTTGTTGTGTTTTCTTTTATATAAACACTATTAAAAACTTGAGCAAAATCTTGAAAATTATAAACTAGTCTATGATGATGTTCCAAAAATCAGACTAGCTTAAGAGTAGGATTCCCGGGTTGGACAATCGATTAATCAATTGGTCCTAACAATCTCCTCTATTTTTCTTAGCCAAAGTAGTTGATAGCTTATAATTGGTCTTAGATAGGCCAAAGTTGCGCGTGGCTAGTACCTGCAAAAGATCCCTTTTGGTGGAGATAGGGACTCTCTGATGTTTAAATAAATATATTTTTAGATAGAGAATATACAAGAATATTGTAGAGAGAGATGCTCTGAAAATAACAAAGTAGTAGAGAGTTGAAGATTGTGAACGTGACTCCCTGTTATAAAGCTCTCACGACGTATTTATAGCCCATAAAAGGAGGGTATGCAGGGTAATTACCCTGATAGCATTGAATGAGGGATGGATATCCCTTACCTAATAAGAAAATAGGGGCGCGAGCGACGCTACGTCGTCTAGTGACGGCACAGGCTACTTTTCGTGCCTCCTGTGTGAGGTGTTGTGTGTTGGAAATGGTCTTGGATTTAATCATAAAATTATGATTAATGTTTTAGGAGTCGTCACCTAGTATTATGATCACTACGAACCTATGGTCTGCGAGAGTCTGAGTAAGGGACTGGTTGTGCAAGGGGAAGACGCATCACCCCCAGTGCACCCTACCTAAGGTAAGCTGCATTGTTGTTTGATTGTTTTTTCTAAGTCGGGTTCTATTCGTTGGTCTTTTCTAAGACTCAAGGTAGATCTATCTTCATGAGAAAGTCTCTACCCTATCGGGTTAAATTCTAACCGTTCTAAAATCTGAATTTTAGCATCGCATTTTTACACCTTGTATCTTTAATACTTGAGGGTGTATTTTATCGTGTAATTTTACACCCTACAAATATTAAAGTCTACATCTGGATCCTAAAAAAGATTGGAAAAAGATTTTTGATATTTTGGCCAAATCCTAATGGATGATCATAAACTAGTTATGATATCCATTTTTTGGATTTTCAAAACATGAGAAAGATGCAATCTTTTAATGAAAATATGCTTGGAAAATTTTTAGGATTCGGCCGTATGCATGAAAACAAAATATATTTTTTTCAAAGGATTTTTGAATTTTTTTTGGAATTTTCCGTTTTTTTTCTAGAAATATATAATATAATATAATATATTAATTGAATATTATTAAAGCATGTGGGCCGGGCATAAACCGAGAAAACAGTGGGCCGATATCGGCCCAAAACGGTTGGGCCAATCTCGGCCCAGAATATTTTCTTTTTCTTTTTTTTTTGGGCCAGGCCAGACCCAGCCAATTGGGCTGGGCCAGAATTGGCCCGGCCCAATTGCAAATGAATTATTTACAGAACGTGAGCAGTAAGTTCACGTTCTGCAGGCAACTTTGCAGTTGCAGACGGCGGAGTGAAATGGGGAGAAGGAGCTGCTGTCACTAGCCTGACGTGAAGTTGGCGAAGGTGCTGGTGGAAGAAATGGTGGCGGTGTTGGCTGTCTATGGCGAAGGAAGAAAGAAGAAGAAGCAGAAGACGAAAATCTGCAGAGGGGAGAGGGAAGACCTCACGGTGGCTGCCCCTATCACCGGTGAGTATTTGGGTTCGTGGGGAGGCTGAGACGCCTTCTGTTGGTGGAGGAGAAGCCGGTGGTGGCTCTAGTTGGTGGCTGAAATGGCGGGGAGAGAGGGAAAGAAAAAATGCAGAAACGTGGGCAGAGGGGCTGGTTTTTGGCCGACTTTGGACCCGATTTTCTCCTCCCTCGGGCCATGAAATGCAGCCCTATTTATAGGAGGTGGAAGAGGAACATTTTGTCTTTAATGGTGCTAAATCGTGGCCTTTGGTTTGGTTGGTATGCATCCTAACCGTTGGTTCAAAGTGTGCACATCGAACTGCCAAATTTGACAGTCCAAGGCTGCTCGAGTTGCCTACTTCAGGCCAGTCACCGGAGCAGTTTTCATGTTAATAGGCCTAAACGGATAATACTCTGGGATAGAGGGATTTCAAGTGGCCATTTTGGTGCATGTGTTGTCAAATTTGGGAGCTATATGAGGCATTAAATGCACCTGCAAAACTGCTACCCGGGCAGTGTTCACGGGGAAGATGATGAATAGTGACCAGGCGACACGTCGCCTGGTCTCTTTCTCTTTTCTTTTTTTTCTTTTTAACGCATGCTGTTTTGGGTTAAAATTAGGGATTTTTGCCGATCTTCAATTTAGTCCTCCAACTTTCAATTTCTTTCAATAGAATCCCTAATTGACCCTAAACCTTTGATTTAATGTAATTTCGTCCCGACATAGCTTCAACTCCAGCCCCGAATTTATGCGCCTTTTGCATTATAGTCCTTGGTCTCGGATTTATGCAATTTCACCCCTAATTGACCATTAAACTTTCAATTTCTTCAATTTAACCCCCGGATTTTGTCAATTAAGCCCCTTAATTTTGGCGCCTTTTACAGAAACGTCCTTGGCTGTCAATTTCTTCAATTTAACCCCTAATTGACTCCAAAACTTCAATTTTCTTGCAATTTGGCCCCTAATTTCAATCAATTAACTTAGTAAAAATTAAATTTAGTCTCGTAAAATTTCAATCTTCTCAATTAAGCCCAAATTAGGCTCCCAAACTTAATTTTTCACCAATTAAGCCCCAAATAAAATTAATTTGACCCATTTAAAGTATAATTAAGTCCTTGCACTTAATTAAATCCTTAAATTGGACCCAAATTAATTCTTAAACATAATTAAAATTTAATTTGGCCCATGATTAAATCAAATTGGCCTATTAAAAGTTTAATTATGTCATTCGACTTAATTTTTATGCAAATTCATCCAATAATAATTTAATTTGACTTGAATTTGCATTTTTTTTCTCCATTTTTTTGGCATAATGGGGTACAATTAGGCCTTGAATTTCCTTCAAATATTGCAGCTTGATTTTTGCCTATTTTTGCAGTCTTTTTTGATCTGCTTTCTCCACATTGCCAACCTTTATTTTATTTTTTATTTTTATTTTGAAAAAAAATTTGATGTTTTCGGAATAACTCAAAATTGGGTTATGACACCTGATAAGAAAATGGTAGGTCTATGAAGGACTTTTATACACCTAAAAAGGTTTAAGAAAAAATAAAGTTTAAGACATCAAGTGTAGTTAAGCCTATAAAGGCTGAGTTCTTCCCTAATATTTAGACTCAATGGAGGTCGGTCACTCCTCTGGACAAGACATGAGAGGATGGTACTTATCTTGGAATTGGTTGACCGTCAAGTGCAAGCGTATTGGGTTTGGCATGCATGTCAGACCCACACCACCTTGGACTTGGCACCCTGTCAAGTCCAAGCGCATGGAGCCTGGCATGCGTGCCAGACCCACGCTACGTTGGACTTGGCTAACTGTCAAGTCCAAGCGCATTGGGTCTGGCATGCATGCCATACCCATGTCACCTTGGACTTGGCGCACTACCAAGTTCAAGTGCATTGGGACTACATGCGTGTCAGACCCACGCTACATTGGACTTGGCGTACTGCCAAGTCCAAGCGTATTGGGTGTGACATGTGTGTCAGACCCACGCCACTTTGGATTTGACACACTGCCAAGTCCAAGCGTATTGGGTATGGCATACATGTCAGACCCACGCCACTTTGGACTTGGCACACTGCCAAGTCCAAGTGCATTAGGTCTGGCATGCGTGCCAGACCCACGCGATCTTGGACTTGGCTAATTGCCAAGTCCAAGCATATTGGGTGTGGCATGCGTGCCAGGCCCACTCCAGCTTGGACTTGGCATACTGCCAAGTCGAAGCGTATTGGGTCTAGCATACGTGTCAGACCCACGCTATTTTGGACTTGGCTAACTGTCAAATCCAAGTGTATTAGGTTTGGCACATATGTCAGACCTACTCATTTACAAAAAGTAAATAAAAACTTAATAAAATTAACTCATTAGTGCCCCCCCCCAAGCATTTAATATGTTATTTCACATTTAAAGGCTTAAGAGAGTTGGAGGTGACAACTTGGCTAAAAGTGTATCTTCATCCTTTTTGAGATAAAAGGTGGGAGGTGTTTTTGTACCTGGCGAACATTAGATAATAATACCATATATTTTTGTACCCCATAGTTGTTGGCCCTCCTTAATGTTCTCTTTCCTCTATGGACAATTCTTGATTATTTCCTTGTACAACACCATGTTAGGACTATTGCCCTTAAGGACATTATTTCTCTTTTAGCAAGTGGTGCGTATAGCTCTAGAGAGATTACATCAATCCCTTAGAGAAGGTGCATATAGCATTAGGGAGACTATCTTTATCCCATAGAGATTGGTGCATATAGCACTGGAGAGATCACATTCATCCCTTGGAGAGTGGTGCATAAAGCATAAGGGAGACTATGTCCATCCCTTGGAAATTGGTGGGTTTATCGTCCTAATGAACCATCTGGAGAAAATAAAAAAGTCATTTTGAATAAGTCATTCATATTTAAGAAACTTACATTCTTATTTAGGATTATACATCCTAAGGGGAGCTGAGTAACAGGTATGGGAGAGGAGCTTCAGGTAAGTATCCTAATTACTTCACTTGGAAAATCACTAGCGTCAGTTGTTCTTGTAAAAACAAGGAGGTCCGTATCAAAGTAAACTGGCATCTTCAACTCGTATATGATTTTTCATGAATTGTTTTACTTTGGAAAAACTTCTATTTGGTAAAACATAAAGTTTTCTCTAGATGACATGTTTTCTTACTCTTTTTATTAAGGCTTCGGAAGCTACTGGTTCCATCAAGTCTTCAAACTTAAGAATTTCAGCACTGAATCTCCTCAAATATGCTCTCGTAAACTCGCCCTCTTGTTGGGCTATACTTAAAAGCTCTGTGGAGGTTTTCTTGGTGAGTATACTGGTGCTAAAGTGTGCATCACTAAAACTTTCAATAAAATTTGGTTCCAGACCAGATTGTTATACCAAGCACGGACAAATCCTCTGAAGGTTAAAGGGAATATCTTGCACACTGAGTCATGGTCTTGGATGATCAACTCCAAGTTATAGCGCATATTTTACACATGCTCTCTTGGGTCGGCCAAGCCATCATAGTTGCCCAAACTCATATTCATGGAAAAGTGGTCCTTTGAGAGTCGAGTTTTCAATATGTGCTTGGACAAGGGAGAAAACCTCCACTGATGGGAATTATAAACATTCCCTTGGGTATGCTGATTCCCCCGGGCAGACTGTCTCCTTGCTCTTTGTCTATTGGGCTGTTGGGAGCCTAAAGGGCTTGGCATAGAACAACAATTACAATGATCGGTGTCCATCATAAAGTAACTAAAGGAAGTGTATTTAGAGTGTTTGCTTTGTGCATAAGTATGACAATGGCATGACTGATTCCTTAAGGAACCGTCATTAACATCATTTCATCTAGTCTTTTTTAAGTACTATAATTGTCTACGAGATCCTGGTGTAGTTAGTGACCTTGGTATTAAGACTTGTTGTGGTGACAATGTCTAATTTTGCCATCGAGTTGTCAACACGGCCTGGATGAGGAGTTACATCTGACTAGTGAGTTGTTGAAGCTCATGTTGGGTAGGAGTGTTTATGGCAACAATATAATTTATCCGGCTTCCTAGCCTTGGGGGGCATTGGTTGTGAGCCATAAATGCCCTATAAATGCTAAAAACACGTTTTAGGTAGAAATCAATGGCTTTTTGATAAGTTTCCCATAGACGATGTCATTGATGATGTCCCAAAAATATGACTAGCCTGGGAATAGGGTTCCCATGTTGGATAATCAGTCAATCAATTGGTCCTAACAATCTCCTCCATTCTTTTTTGGTCAAAGTAGTTGATAGCTTATACTTGGTCCTCGATTGGCCAAAGCTGTGCATGGCTAGTACTTGCAAAAGGTCCCTTTTGGTGGAGGTGGGGACTCTCTAATGCTTAAATAAGTATCTTTTTAGAGAGAGTATATACAAAAATATTATAGAGAGAGATGCTCTGAAAATAACAAAGTAGTATAGAGTTGAAGATTGTGAACCTGACTTCCTGTTATAAAGCTCTCACGGCATATTTATAGCCCATAAAAGAAGGGCTTGCAGGGTAATTACCCTTATAGCATTGAATGAGAGATAAATATCTCTTACTTGATAAGAAAATGGTAGGTCAATGAAGAACTTTTATACACCTAAAAAGGTGTAGAGAAAAATAGAGTTTAAGACGTCAAATGTAGTTAAGCCTATAAAGGTTGAGTTCTTCCCTAATGTTTAGACTCAAGAGAGGTCAGTCAATCCCTTGGACATGCCATGAGAGGATTGTAATTATCTTAGAGTTGGTTGACCACCAAGTCCAAGCGTATTGGGTCTGACATGCGTGTCAAACCCAGACTAGGTGTCCTGCCAAGTCCATACGTCTTGGATTAGCTAACTTCCAAGTCTAAGCGTATTGGGCCTAGCATGCGTGCCAGACCCACGCCACCTTGGACTTGCATAACAGCTAAGTCCAAGCGTATTAGGTGTGGCATGTATGTCAAACCCACTATACCTTGGACTGCCAAGTCCAAGTGTATTGGGTCTGGCATGCGTGCCAAACCCACGCTACATTGAACTTGGCTAACTCTCAAGTCCAAGCTTATTGAGTCTGGCATGAGTGTCAAACCCACGCCACTTTAGACTTGGCGCACTAGCAAGTCCAAGTGCCTTGGACTTGGCGCACTATCAAAACCAAACGCATTGGGTTTGACATGTGTGCCAAACCCACGCCATCTTGGACTTGGTTCACTGTCAAGTTCAAACGTATTGGGTTTGACATGTATGTCAAACCCACGCCATCTTGAACTTGGCGTACTGTCAAGTCCAAGCGCTTTGGACTTGGCTAACTGCCACATCCAAGTGTATTGAGTCTGGTACACGTGTCGAACCCACTCGTTTACAAAAGGTAAATAAAAACTTAATAAAATTGATTCATCAGTCTTAAATTTCTTTTTTTATTGCAAAGGCATCATTATATTATCACTACATAACCATTATTGCAACTAGTACCATCAACACAACACTTTATCAAAACATTAATATTATTTCTTTTTTCTTATTTTATTTATTATAATGTTGGGATGTCCCAAATGTTTGTTCACTTTTCAACTAATACACATGAAAAGATTTGATATTCTAATGATATTATCCTTAATTATTTAATTAATTATATCAAATATACGAACTTTTATGCCTCTCAACACAGTTTTGAGAATGAGTTGAGGAGAGGATAAAACAATACATAATGATTAGATGAACAGGAGGAAATCCATTTATTTTTGGGTTTTTCGAAACATATAGAAGTAGCGAAAACTGTAAATTAAAAAAAAAAATTTGGAGTCCCAAGGATCCTGTTAAATAGATTTAAAGTTGTTTATGGTATATGCGAAAATTACTTAAAGATTAGATGTTCTTTTCAGCTTTGAAAACTTGTTTCAAGACTGAGTTGTCGCAAACCACAAATCATCCAAATATCCGGCCTCTAACGATAATCCACACAAATCACCAATGAGAAATCTCTTAAACTCTTTTAGGAAAGAGAGATTGTTATACTTTAGAGTGCTAACTTTTTTTCTTTTATGTTTTAGGTGTTTACGTATTGTACTTTACTCACCATTCACATCATAGGAAATAAGAGGCATAACATTCTATTTATAGAGAAACCTAAAAACCCTATAAATGGCAAAGTATCAATTTTCCCCTTAAATAATATCACATATATTATTTTAAGCTACTTTTAGAAATTTATTCAATCAAGTCCTTACTTGATTATTTATAGGTCTAAAATTGTAATACCTTTCACATCATAAGAAATAAAAGGCATAACATTCTATTTATAGAGAAATTTAAAAACCTATAAATGGTAAAGTATCAATTTTCCCCTTAAATAATATGACATGTATTATTTTAAGTTACTTTTAGAAATTTATTCAATCAAGTCCTTACTTGATTATTTATAGGTCTAGAATTGTAATATCTTATATTACTTACATTATAGTCCTCAATTTCTAAAATTTATTTACAATCAAGTCACACTTGATTAATCATCCCATTTTAATTTCTAACCAATGGTTCTTATGCATGTGACTTATTAGATTTCTTAATAAGTTGACCTAAATATAAATCACTATCCTAAATAAAAATAATTAAATAATTAATTTATTATCAATTCAATAATTGATTGATTTATATTTGAAGATCAAATACAATGTCTAACAATCTGTCATGATCCCCAAAATATTATGAAAGTCATAAGTGATTTGACTAAACTTTTTAGTGACTAGTTTGTCAATGTAATTAATATACATTCATCAAGAATGTGCTGATTTAAACAATATAGCATGGAGTATATCTGCTTTGTTAAATCATGTTAGTTCTCAACATTATAGTTATTGATTCTTTAAATAAGATTTTGAAACTCTTTTCAAAACTCATTCTACCTTGACCAAGGATTTCATAATCAATACTATTTGAGAACACATGTAACATTTTTTCCTAATTCATCTAGGGTGATGAATCCCCTCTTTTGATTACTTAAATACCTTCATATAATTCATGTTATATCCAATATTTGTCCATTTGTTACCTTTGATTAGGACAACATATAGCAAAATCAAAATATTACACTCCCTATATAAGATAACTTAGTGATCTTAAGTTTAAGGATCACTTACACAACCATCACGTGAGTCTTTCCATAGACACAACGATCTCTCTATATGAAATTTTGATACGGGTCAGATTAGTGTACATGTCATCTGACAAGAACCTACATATTAGTTTCAGATATCCCTCATACCTCAGCTTATGAGAACAACTGCTTCTTTTCATAAAGAAAATAACATAATATGTATCAGTCTTAATAACTCTAATTAATGTTCAGTTTTAATAGAGTATTAACCATAAACATTTAAAAACAATGTTTTGATGCAATATAAATCTCATAATTATAACAACTTTATAATTTTCTTTGCAAAGCATTTTTGTTCCATGGATTTTATCTTTACTCTATATTCATTAATCAAATATTAAATTTAATAATAAAATACTTAATGAATATTAAAGATAAATAAGCCTTTATTAATAAATTAAATGTATTTACATAAACAAAGTCAATGCCACGTGTAACCAACCGATTGGCAACAAGGCATATACACTAACAATAATGGACTATAAAAATGGAATGAATTAAGTATTAATAATATAATATAATTGATTGTAAAACTTTTGATATTGTTAGAGTTTTCAGCATAGAATTTTCACTATATGTTTTCTTTTAAAAACAAAATAGTTAGGTGAAGAAACTTTTTTCTTAACAATTATATATGCACGTGTGTGTGGACTTTGTACATATGTCAAATAATATAATTGATTGCACAATCTTTAATTTCATTGACTATACCGATTAGAATTTTCATAAAATTCTCTTAAGGAAAAATTAATTAGGCAAAGAAATTTTTAATAATTATATATATTTATGACATAAATGAAATTCTTGATATGCTAATTCTATTATCATGGAATATAACGAGTATCATACATGGATTTATTATTAAAAGAAAAAAAATAGGAATACATAGACCAATCAAATAAAAATTATATATAGTAAATAATTGTATATTTAAAAACCCAAAAAAATCAATAAGTATGCGATGAATTTTGTTCTGCGATAACTTTCTTAACAAGGAAATAGTTAAGCTAAACATATTTGTTTGTTTTTTGCAATTTAAGCAATAAAATTTTAAGCACTCAATAAAGAAACCAAACTTGTTTTCTTTTCTTTTTTGTTTAACGAACGTTGGATTAATAAAAAATATTTAAGATGGTAGTTTGTGTATCAGTTCATGCAACAACGGGTTCATGTTAGCATGAATGTGCATGGATGATGGGTTGTCCAAGTTAGGCATAAAACATAGCAATTTTGACATCATGGGTTTGATAGTTACACAATAGTATTGTTGGTGATAGTTATAATAGAATAATTGGTGATTATGATAGTTTTGAGCATGACTAGTTATGGGAAAACATGGCCAAATCATGGTAACAAGGGTAGACTAACATGGGTCATAGTTAGGAATATTTTTTATGTCACTAAGTTCATAGGAACATGGGAGCAAACTACCACTAACTTGCTGGAAGAGAATACCACTATGTTAACAGAGAATATCGGGGCAAACTGCCTAAGTAATGTTAGAAAGGGGAAAGGTTTCCTTTGTAACTTCTATGTAATAGCTTTATAAATATGTTATAATTAATGTTCTTTTGTGTAGTATGCAAGCTTGATGCAAGTTTTGTGCATATCACACACATACAGATTCTTTTATATTCGTTTGTTAAGAATTAATAAAAGGTTTGGAAAGAGTTCTTGTAAATCATGTTGTGTACTTTCTTCTTTTTTACTTATGTGTTTCTGCTTGCTTATGACTTATGAGAGTGGGAAAAACCTCTTAGATATGGGAAGCACTAGGGGTAATCATTTTTCGATTCGGTTCGGTTTTTATCAAAAAAAGTAACCAAACTGAAATTGTTTTTTCAAAAAAAAACTAGAACCTGTTCAAACCGACCGGTTTTTGTTTGGTTTTTTAGGACAAAACCCAGTTCAAACTGGTTTGGCTCGGTTTTTTCGTTTTGGCTCGGTTTTTTGTTGGTTTTGCTTGGTTTTTTTCGGTTCGATTTTTTTGATTTTAGACTTATAAAACCGAAATCGAACCGAACCGGCTAGTTTTTTCAAAATTTTAAT
>Ga0307517_10012940_pt1 | contig 11390 bp, 7 predicted proteins | sample 23_EM_MG_FD_194515 | JGI IMG/M metagenome (GOLD analysis project Ga0307517, IMG submission 194515) | Populus trichocarpa ectomycorrhiza microbial communities from riparian zone in the Pacific Northwest, United States - 23_EM | ecosystem: Host-associated > Plants > Roots > Unclassified | place... | reverse complement strand
GTTTGAGTAGGACAGGCTTCTACGTTCTAAATTATCTTCTCTGAAGTTTGCGGAAAAACAGTTTTTCAGTCAAAAAATCAAATGCAAGTACCTACAGGATAGTGACCGAGGTTCTAAGTTTTTCCATGCCCTCATGGGTCACAATCATCGGAGGAACTTCATTCCAGCTATTACACGCAGTGATGGTAGGCTTAGTAGTTCTCTCAAAGAAGTGGGTGATGAATTTGTGGCATATTATCACCAACTGCTTGGCACTTCGAAGTCCACGGCTCCTCTTGACAGTGCAGTTATACGAAGTGGCCCGTGTCTTCCATCTAGCTCCCACGATTTACTCATCTCCCCAGTCTCTTGTGATGATATTCGTCAGGCAGTCTTTAGCATTGAGAATGAGAAGCCCCCAGGTCCAGATGGCTACACCTCTTTCTTCTTCAAGCAGGCTTGGTCTATTGTGGGAGGGGAGTTTTGTGCTGCCATCCAGGACTTCTTTCACTCTGGCAAGCTTCTCAAGTAGGTCAGTCACTCCATTATTGCCTTGGTCGCCAAATCAGAGAATGTCTCCTCCCCATCTGATTTTTGTCCCATTTCCTGCTGTAATGTTATATACAAAGTGATGGCCAAGATTCTCGCTGGCCGTCTTGCCCAAGCTTTGCAAGGTATTGTCAGCCCCATGCAGAATGCATTTCTTGGTGGAAGGTATATGAGTGACAATATTAATCTCGTTCAGGAGCTTCTTCGCCAGTATAGTAGGAAGCGCTCCTCCCCCCGCTGCTTGCTGAAAGTGGATTTCAAAAAAGCATTTGACTCTGTTCAATGGGACTTTCTAGCTTGCCTTCTCCGCCAGCTTGGTTTTCCTGCCAAATTTGTTCCGCTCATTATGCAATGTGTTTCCTCTACCTCTTACTCTATAGCAGTCAATGGTGACATCCATGGGTTCTTTTCGGGTCAGAGTGGAGTTCGGCAAGGTGACCCCTTGTCCCCGTATCTTTTTATATGTTGTATGGAATATCTCTCCAGAATGATCACACTTGCTTCCCAGCAGGAGGGATTTCGTTTCCATCCAAAGTGTTCATTGCAAGGTATCACTCACCTGGCTTTTGCAGATGATGTTTTGCTTCTCTCACGTGGTGATTCCTCTTCTGTTCTCTGCCTTCTCCAACAGCTTACTCTCTTTGGCCGGATTTCGGGCTTGGACATTAACCCATAAAAATCATTCATCTTCTTTGGGGGAGTCCACTCTATTCACAAACACTCTATCCTCACGCTCTCTGGCTTCAGCGAAGGGCACTTTCCCTTCACTTATCTTGGGGTCCCACTTAGTCCCCACCGACTATTAGCAAGCCAATTCTCCCCGCTTCTGCAGGATTTGCAATCGTCAGTTCAAGGATGGATTGGCAGACATCTTTCGTATGCAGGGCGTTTGGAGCTTCTCCGGTCTGTTCTCTTTGGGAAAGTCCAGTTTTGGCTAAATATTTTCCCTATCCCTGCCATAGTGTTGAGGAGCATTATTAGCATATGCAGAAACTTTCTCTGGACTGGTGATGCCTGCCATGGTTCCTCAGCTCTCGTTGCCTGGAAGACTATATGCATGCCTAAAACAGAAGGTGGACTAGGTTTATTTGATCTTTGTGCCCGTAACAGAAGCTTCCTTGGCAAGCAACTATGGCATATTCATCTTAAAACAGACTCAGTTTGGATTCGCTGGATCCACCATTTTTACTTGAGCAGCGGCACCATATGGATTGTCCAAGCGCATCCTTCCTCTTCCCCACTATGGAAAGCCATCATCTCTATTCGGGACCTTCTTCTCCAACACTGTGGGGATTCAGAGGGGGAGTGTGTCTCTTTGATGAGTAACTGGTCTGCTTCTGCCGGTCCCTTTCTGGCCCATGCATACAATTTCTTCAGGCCGGTTGGTTCCACGGTCTCATGGAGTCAAGTCATCTGGGAGCAGTGGTCCTTGCCCAAGCACAACTTTATACTTTGGTTAGCTGTTCTGGGTAGACTTCGGACCCGTGACAGGTTGCAGTTCCTCCCTATTGACCCCACTTGTGCTTTCTGTCGGTGTGAGGAAGAGACCTATGCTCATTTGTTCTTCTCTTGTAACTGGACGGGGTGCTTGTGGGCAAAGATTAAATCTTGGCTTAGAATTGGCAGGAGGATGTTGTCCCTAAGCAGTGCACTCCGGGGGTTGAACTCTAAGAGATCCAATGTAGAGTTTCGGATGCGGTGTGTTTCCTTGGCCATCACTGTGTATCTTATCTGGGAAGAAAGAAATAAGAGGGTCTTCGATGCAACGTCCAGAGGAGTTGATACTGTTTTCAGGAGATTCCAAATCTTGTTTTATATTGTGTTCCATTTTCATGATAAAGATCACCTTCAACTGGCTGTCGGGTGATCTCTATCATGGTTGGCTGCAGGTCTCATCCTTGGGTATCTGAAGATTGCATTCTGTTGTTGTCGTCAGCAACTGGTTGTCCGGTTTCTCTGCCTGGTCCACGTCCAGTTATTCATGGCCAGTCACTGCATACTCTGGCTTGGCTTTGCATGGTGCAGGTTTGGGTGTGCTTGGTGTAATGTTGCCATGCATTCAAATTCACTTGCTGAAGATTGTTGTTGGGCCCACCACTTTGGCTTTGCATTCTCCCTGGTTTTGGTGCTCACGGCTTATTCTTGAGTTTCTTCATTACGTGCCTGCATGGCTCATGCATTCTGGATTCATGGTTCACTGTTTGATGCTGGGCCCCCTTCTTTCTTTTTCGGGGGATACGTGTGCTTCAGTTTAAGGCTTCGGGGCTTTTGAGTTGGGGCTGTTAATTTTATGGGAAGAGCAGTTGTCCTCCATTGCTTGGCTGTCTAAGCTTTACTCGTCTTGGCTGCTTTTGGGGTTGTCCTCCTCTTAGCATGGTGGAAGTCAGGTGTCTTCGTATGATTGGCTGATGTTATCCCTTCATGGTTGTGTTGTGTCTGCATGGCTCCTTTGTTTTGCGCAGATAAGTTGTTGGCTCTCGGCTGGTCCCTTTGTCCTCCTTGGCTGGATGAGCTGCCCTTCCACGGCTTTTCTCTAAGTCTTGGCTGGCTGGCTAGCTGCTTTTGTTGACATTGGTCTGCCTTCCTTTTAGCTGCTCTCTGTGCTGATTGGCTGTGTTGTTGAATTGTTGCTGTTTTTTGTTTTCCTTTGGGTATAATTCCGGGTTTGTTCCCTTTAGTTATAATCAAAGGTTTGGTTTTATTAGTTTCTGTTTTTCCTGGTGCTTGTTGGGAGCCTGTTCCCACAGGCTTGTTCTGTATAGTTGTTTTTCTGGCTAGCAAGTATTTTCCAGCTAGTCTGAACTTTTTGATCTATATACTTCTAACATTTGATCAAAAAAAAAAAGAAAGAGCTTGTCCACGTCTTTATGTTGCTGACTTTGTTAACTTGGCTCTTGTGTGTTGCAGTTTTCCTGTCTGTAGCTATTCTGTTTCTTCCAGTTAGTTAGTCTGATGGCCTTTAGGTCTGCTGTTGGGGTTTTCCTAGCTGTTTTTCTGCTTACCTGTAGTCTGGTTGCTTGGGTTTCTCCTTGCTGGATTGCTGTTTTTTCTGCCGGATAATTTGCTTGTTGTTTGCTTGCTGCGGCCTGCTAGTTGGCCTATTGCTGGCTGCTGGCTGGCTATCAAATGCAGTTTCGGCTTGCAGGGTTTATGGTGCAGAGGTGCTTGGGTGTTGTGTTGCTAGTTGATGCGTTTCTGGTTGGTTGAATCGGATCAAGTTGGCTTGCTGCCCATATGCGGGGTTGGATGCTTTGTGTCTTGAAGCTGGCTGGCAATTTGGTTTGCTAGAGTTGGGTTTTCTCCTCTGGCTTGGTTTTTCTGGCTTTCTGCCATGAATTCAGCAGTCTCATGCTGGTGGGCTCCGGATTGGAAGGATGCTTCTCTGATTCTGGTGTGCCCTGTTGTGCGGCTTTGGTTGCTCTATGCTACTGGCTTGAAGACAATGTCTTGATGTTGTTTTGCTAGTATTTAGCTTCTTTTCGGCTTAGTGGGAGCATGTTCCCCTAGGCTTTTTATTTATTTTGTCCTGCATGGGGGCTGTCCATGCTCTTGTTTATGGGATCCTATCCCCTTTCTTGGGTTGGCTAGTGCCGGGGAGAATGTTCCCCTGCACTCGCTTTTTGATTTTGCATGTAATGTTCTGCTGGCTACCAGCTTGTATCGCAAGCTTGCCTTGCTCTTTTTGATCTTAATATATTCTTACATTTGATAAAAAAAAAAAAGAAGAAAGAGCTTGTCCACTTTTTCAAATGGTGAAGAACAAGCGAAAAGCTACTTCCACTGTAGCTCGTAGACAAGACGCTTCGCTTGCTCATGTTGTTGGTCCCAAGATTCATGATCACGATGGTGATGCCCTCACGGCTGCTCCTGCCATTGAACCCGGTGCTGATCCCTGTGCACCCTGTCCAGTTCCTCCCCCCTTGCCTCCATCTCCACCTCGTGATGTGGGTCCCAGTGTACCCCTCCCTGCTCCATCGTTGGTGGTTGCCACTGGTTCCAAGCATTTGGATGTCGTTTTGGTGGACGACTGCACTGTTGTTTCTGATGATGAGATCCTGGATGAGGATCAGCTAGATTTTAACTTTTCAGATGAAGAGTGTGTTGACTCCCCTCAAGCCCCAGCTCCTCTCCCTACTCAGCATGTGCTCTCCCCTTCTCCTCCATTACCCGTTGTACAATCACCTCCCCCCCCCTCTCCCTTTGCCGAAAAGTGTGCTGCCTTCCTCTTCATCTTCTGGGGGTAGAGAGCCCGCCCCATCCTCTGTGGCAGGTAAAACTCCCTCTGCTCCTCACAGTAGCAAATGGCGAGACCTGTTTTTTTCCAATAGATCTACTGTTTCCTGCACCAAACTTCAAAACTTTTCCCTTAATCATCTCTCCAGAACTTGTGTTATATCCCCTGAGGATATTCAACCTCAATTTGAAGTTTGGAAATTTTGTGCCGTGGGTTATGTTTCTGGCAAAAGCCCTGGTTTCAGAGCTCTGCATAGTATCATTTCTAATGTGTGGAAATGTGAGGCCACCCTAACCATCCATGAATCTGGGTGGCTAGTTTACAGATTTAAAACAGAGGAGGATAAACTGACAATCCTTCGTGGAGGACCCTATCTGGTGTATGGCCGGCCCCTTGTTCTTCGGCCAATGACACAATTTTTCGACTTCTCTAGTGCTGAGATGTCACGGGTGCCGGTTTGGGTAAAATTCCCCAACCTTCCTCTGTGCTGCTGGTCCCCAGTTTGCTTATCGAAGATAGCCAGCGTTATTGGGAAGCCTATTCAGTGTGACCAGCTTGCCTCCAATCTATCTCGTATGTCTTATGCACGAGTGTTAGTGGAAATCGATCTCCTTAAGGAGCTTCGTCACTCAGTAGAGATCACTTTGTTTGATGGTCTTACCCTGCACCAAAAGGTTGTATACAAGACTCTGCCCAAGTATTGCAATTTTTGCCATGTTCTTGGCCATACTCGTCTCCTCTGCTCCAAGGCTGCTGCTAGTATCAACACTGTTCCTTGCCCTCAACCCCATGCTCAGACCGTCCAAGCAGGCAAAGGGACTGTTTTTGGTAGATTGGGTCCCCAGCCCCCCCAGGTTTCTCCTCCAATGGTGCACAGCCAGCCCCAGGACCATAACTTTCCAGTGGCTTCTGAGGTGAATGCAGGGCCAGAAGCTAATCTTGAACATCCACAAGTTTGGGTTACTGTTGAATCTAGAAAATCAAGCAAGCAGCACAAGGGGAAGGTTGTGGTTGTCTCTGCGCCAGAGCTTGCTGACAACTCCCCTACTACTCCCTGTCCCCCTGTTTGCACAGATACTGCTCAGCGCTCCCCTAGACCAGATCCATTGGTGGCAACCCCTTGTGTTGGAGAAGATCGGGGTTCTTCTCCTACTCGCACTGCCCCCCTGGCAGTGCCCCCATGTGAGGGTGAGGCTCACAACTCCTCCTCTTCCCGGCCAACTATTTTGGCAACTACTACTGGTGATACTGTTGTGGTTGGTAATTCTGTGAAGGTTCCTCTACTGGAAGTGGCTACCCAGTGTGGGGTCAGGACTCGTAACCAAAGGCAGCGTGGTCGTAGTGGAAGGGCTTCCCCTTCCCCTGCAAAACTATGATCATTTACAGCTGGAATATCAGGGGACTTAACAATCCCCTGAAGCAGCATGAGGTAGTCAGCCTCATGAAGAAGCATAAGATGGATATTTGTGGGTTGCTTGAAACCAAACTGCTCCCTTCCAGAGTTAGCTCTCTGCATAAATTTCAGCTTAGGCATTGGCAGTATTTTTCCAATGCAGACGTAGCTCACACTGCTAGAATTGTGGTCTTTTGGAATCCAAATACAGTACAGGTTGATTTGCCTGCATCCTCTCCGCAAGCTATACATCTTTCAGTCACTTGTTTAATTTCTCAAATTAGCTTCATGGTCACTTTTGTTTATGGCTTTAATACTATCTCTGCAAGACGCTCTCTATGGGCGGATTTAAGGAGCTGGAACTCTAGTAATCCCTGGCTGGTTCTTGGTGACTTCAACTCCTTGCTTTCCTCTGCTGATAAACACAATGGTGAGGCTGTATCCTCATATGAGATCTCTGATTTTCGGGACTGTTGCTTTGACCTGGGCCTTCGTGATGTTAACTACACTGGATGCCACTTCAGTTGGACAAATGGGACTGTTTGGAGTAAGCTTGATAGGGTTTTAATTAATCCCTCATGGTCTTCTTTGCAGCGTCTTACTCATGTGCACTTTGAATCTCCGGGTGCATTTACTGACCATTCCCTTGCAGCAGTTAGGCTGGATCCAAATGTGCAGCGTAGGCGTAATTTCAAATTCTTTAATATGTGGGCTACTCATGATCAGTTTCTGGAGGTGGTCTCCTCTTATTGGTCTGCTCCTGTATATGGTACTCCAATGTATATTCTTTGCCGTAAACTCAAGCTTTTAAAGGGACCCTTGAAGCAGCTAAACCGGCTTCACTTTAGTCATATTTCAGAGCGGGTTTCTCAGCTTGAGTCTCAACTAGAGCATCTCCAATCTGCATTCGAGCAAGACAGGGATAACCAGTTTTTGTTTGAGTAGGACAGGCTTCTACGTTCTAAATTATCTTCTCTGAAGTTTGCGGAAAAACAGTTTTTCAGTCAAAAAATCAAATGCAAGTACCTACAGGACAATGACAGAGGTTCTAAGTTTTTCCATGCCCTCATGGGTCACAACCATCGGAGGAACTTCATTCCAGCTATTACACGCAGTGATGGAAGGTTTATTATTTCTCTCAAAGAAGTGGGTGATGAATTTGTGGCATATTATCACCAACTGCTTGGCACTTCGAAGTCCACGGCTCCTCTTGACAGTGCAGTTATAAGCAGTGGCCCGTGTCTTCCATCTAGCTCCCATTATTTTCTCATCTCCCCAGTCTCTTGTGATGATATTCGTCAGACAGTCTTTAGCATTGAGAATGAGAAGGCCCCAGGTCTAGATGGCTACTCCTCTTTCTTCTTCAAGCAAGCTTGGTCTATTGTGGGTGGGGAGTTTTGTGCTGCCATCCAGGACTTCTTTCACTCTGGCAAGCTTCTCCAGCAGGTTAGTCACTCCATTATTGCCTTGGTCCCCAAATCAGAGAATGTCTCATCCCCATCTGATTTCCGTCCCATTTCCTGCTGTAATGTTATATACAAAGTGATGGCCAAGATTCTAGCTGGCCATCTTGCCCAAGCTCTGCAGGGTATTGTCAGCCCCATGCAGAATGCATTTCTAGGTGGCAGGTATATGAGTGACAACATTAATCTCGTCCAGGAGCTTCTTCGCCAGTATAGTAGGAAGCGCTCCTCCCCCCGATGCTTGCTGAAAGTGGATTTCAAAAAAGCATTTGACTCTGTTCAATGGGACTTTCTAGCTTGCCTTCTCCGCCAGCTTGGTTTCCCTGCCAAAATTGTTCTGCTCATTATGCAATGTGTTTCCTCTGCCTCTTACTCTATAGCAGTCAATGGTGACATCCATGGGTTTTTTTCGGGTCAGAGTGGAGTTCGGCAAGGTGACCCCTTGTCCCTGTATCTTTTTATATGTTGTATGGAATAGCTCTCCAGAATGATCACACTTGCATCCCAGCAGGAGGGCTTTCGTTTCCATCCAAAGTGTTCATTGCAAGGTATCACTCACCTGGCTTTTGCAGATGATGTTTTGCTTCTCTCTCGTGGTGATTCCTCTTCTGTTCTCTGCCTTCTCCAACAGCTTACTCTCTTTGGCCGGATTTCGGGCTTGGACATTAACCCACAGAAATCATTCATCTTCTTTGGGGGAGTCCACTCTGTTCACAAACAATCTATCCTCACGCTCTCTGCCTTCAGAGAAGGGCACTTTCCCTTCACTTATCTCGGGGTCCCACTTAGTCCCCACCGACTATTAGCAAGCCAATTCTCCCCGCTTCTGCAGGATTTGCAATCGTCAGTTCAAGGATGGATTGGCAAACATCTTACGTATTCAGGGCGTTTGGAGCTTCTCCGGTCTGTTCTCTTTGGGAAAGTCCAGTTTTGGCTAAGTATTTTCCCTATCCCTGCAACAGTGATGAGGAGCATTATTAGCATATGCAGAAACTTTCTCTGGACTAGGGATGCCTGCCGTGGTTCCTCAGCTCTCATTGCCTGGAAGACTATATGCATGCCTAAAACAGAAGGTGGACTGGGTTTATTTGATCTTTGTTCCAGTAACAGAAGCTTCCTTGGCAAGCAACTATGGCATATTCATCTTAAAACAGACTCAGTTTGGATTCGCTGGATCCACCATTTTTACTTGAGCAGCGGCACCATATGGACTGTCCAAGCGCATCATTCCTCTTCCCCATTGTGGAAAGCCATCATCTCTATTCGGGACCTTCTTCTCCAACACTGTGGGGATTCAGAGGGGGAGTGTGTCTCTTTGATGAGTAACTGGTCTGCTTCTGCAGGTCCCTTTCTAGCCCATGCATACGATTTCTTCAGGCCGGTTGGTTCCACGGTCTCATGGAGTCAAGTCGTCTGGGAGCAGTGGTCCTTGCCCAAGCACAACTTCATACTTTGGCTAGCTGTTATGGGTAGACTTCGAACCCGTGACAGGTTGAAATTCCTCCCTATTGACCCCACTTGTGCTTTCTGTCGGTGTGAGGAAGAGACCCATGCTCATTTGTTCTTCTCTTGTAACTGGACGGGGTGCTTGTGGGCAAAGATTAAATCTTGGCTTAGAATTGGCAGGAGGATGTTGTCCCTAAACAGTGCACTCCGGGGGTTGAACTCTAAGAGATCTAATGTAGAGTTTCGGATGCGGCATGTTTCCTTGGCCATCACTGTGTATCTTATCTGGGAAGAAAGAAATCAGCGGGTCTTCTATGCAAAGTCCAGAGGAGTTGATACTGTTTTCAGGAGATTCCAAATCTTGTTTTATATTGTGTTCCATTTTCATGATAAAGATCACCTTCAACTGGCTGTCGGGTGATCATTTTGATGGTTGGCTGTAGGTCTCATCCTTGGATAACTGGAGATTGCATTATGTTGTTGTCGTTAGCAACTGGTTGTCCGGTTTCTCTGCCTGGTCCACGTCCAGTTCTTCATGGCCAGTCACTGCATACTCTGGCTTGGCTTTACATGGTGCAGGTTTGGGCGTGCTTGGTGTAATGTTGCCATGCATGCAAATCCAATTGCTGAAGATTGTTGTCGGGCCCACCACTCCCTGGTTTTGGTGCTCACGGTTTATTCTTGAGTTTCTCCATTACGTGCCTGCATGGCTCATGCATTCTGGATTCATGGTTCACTGTTTGATGTTGGGCCCCCTTCTTTCTTCTTCGGGTGATACGTGTGCTTCAGTTTAAGGCTTCGGGGCTTTTGTGTTGGGGCTGTTAATTATATGGGAAGAGCAGCTGTCCTCTGTTGCTTGGCTGTCTAAGCTTTATTCGTCTTGGCTGCTTCTGGGGTTGTCCTCCTCTCTGCATGGTGGAAGTTAGGTGTCTTTGCATGATTGGCTGATGTTATCCCTTCATGGCTGTGTTGTGTCTGCATGGCTCCTTTGTTTTGCGCAGATAAGCTGTTGAATCTCGGCTGGTCCCTCTGTCCTCCTTGGCTGGAAGAGCTGCCCTTCTTCGGCTTTTCTCTTTGTCTTGGCTTGGCTGGCTAGCTGCTTTTGTTGACACTGGTCTGCCTTCATTTTAGCTGCTCTCTGTGCTGATTGGCTGTGTTGTTGACTTGTTACTGTTTTTTGGTTTCCTTTGGGTATAATTCAGGGTTTGTTCCCTTTAGTTATAATCAAAGGTTTGGTTTTATTAGTTTATGTTTTTTTCTGGCGCTTGTTGGGAGCCTGTTCCCACAGGCTTGTTCTGTATATTTGTTTTTCTGACTAGCAGGTATTTTCCAGCTAGTCTGAACTTTTTGATCTATATACTTCTAACATTTGATCAAAAAAAAAAAGAAAGAGCTCTCAGTTGGTCTCTACATGGTCTTTCATTTAATTTGGCCGGGTGGGAGCTTCTGATTGGCTTTACTTTGTTCTCTGGATGGGATGATGAAAGGGCTCTGCATGCACTTGCATGTGGCCTTATTTGCTTGGTGATTCAGTTGGTGGCTGCTTTTATTGACACCGGTCCTCTACTTCTTGGGTGATCTTTAGACATCTGTCTATTCTCTCTTTGTGTTCACTATTCCTTGAATATGCATGGACGAGCTGTTGCCACTTGTTCTTAGCTTCTGTTAGTGTATTAATGTGTTCTAGCTGGACCCTGGCTGGGCTGTCTCTGTCTCTGCAAGGATGGCTTTCTTCGTCTCTACATGGATGGGCACGCTTTGCATGGATGGCTGCTTGTGGGCTCATGGATTGGCTCCTCTTAATTCTCTGGTTGTATTGCAAAATGGCATCTGTATGCTCTTGCATTGATTAATTGCTTGGTGCACTCTGATTGGCAATTCTATGTTCTTTGGACGTGTGGAAGGAATGCACTTGCCTGCTTTTGCATGTGGCTGTGATTGCTTGGAGATCCACTTGCTGGCTGCCATTGTTGACTTTGGTTCTTGACTTTGGCTGTGCTTTGGACATTTGTCTCCTTTAAATGGCTTCCTTTGTCTCGGCTGGGAGTTTGCATATGGCAGTGATTGCTTGAAATCCACTCGCTGGCTGCCATTGTTGACTTCGGTGCTTAGCTTTGGCTGTGCCTTGGACATCTGTCTCCTTCACACATGGCTTTCTTTGTCTTGGCTGGGACTTTGCTATTCTTGGTTGCTGCTGTAGCTGACTCCCCTTCAACGGCTTGCAGCCTGCTATGATGATCATCGGCTTGGTGATCCTTCACTCCAGTTCTTAGTGGTTCTTGGCCTGGCTTGCATTGGGCTGAAGTTTGGTGCTTGTTTCTGTTAT
>Ga0307517_10012939_pt1 | contig 11390 bp, 5 predicted proteins | sample 23_EM_MG_FD_194515 | JGI IMG/M metagenome (GOLD analysis project Ga0307517, IMG submission 194515) | Populus trichocarpa ectomycorrhiza microbial communities from riparian zone in the Pacific Northwest, United States - 23_EM | ecosystem: Host-associated > Plants > Roots > Unclassified | place... | reverse complement strand
ACTTCTCAACCGTTGCCCTTTTAAACATTTTACATGAAGGCTCCGGAAATTCAAAATTAACATTTGGTATAGCACTCCATCATGACAAAAACATTAGTCCCATCAAATAATGGCGCAAAAATCTTTTTTTTTTTTTTGCCACAAAATAGTTTGATTTTAAAAATTGATTTTATGAAAAGTAAAATTTTTTCTAGTAAGTTAAAAAACACTTTTTAATATTTAACTACATTACAAAAATAAAATGAAAAATCTCATATTAATATTTTTCAAGTTTATCAAAAAAATTAAAAACCAAATTTACCAAATAAAAAAAGTTAACATGATGTAAAATAATAATAAAAAAAATTATAAATTATTTCAAATAAAATATATAATAATAAATAATTAAATCATATAAATTAAAAAATAAATAAAAATTATAGAGCCAAATGTAAAAATCAACAAGAGAAAAAATAAATCACCATTGCCACTATCTAGGAAGAGAAGGGGCCGCTAAGTCAATTTTAACCGTATCAAGAAAGGCCACTTCAAACATTGTACGCGGTATAAAACTCCGCCTAAACACAATGACATGATTGACACACCAACACTAGCCACTTTTTATTTTAAAATTATCCCTCAATCAACTTAATTAGTGCTAAAAAAAACCAATATAAAAATACAAAATAAAACCCTAAATCTAGTTTAACAAATTTTGATTTTAAAAATAATTTAGTCTCCAAATTATTTTCTGAGAGAAGGAAAAAAAATATCCTTTGAAAATGCTTTAAAATTTTTCTTTGATTACAAACCATCACCAAATTTACTAAAATTATACAACCATAATAAAGTTTAGAAATAAGTTTTCAAAAAAATATTTTCCATGAAACAAACACGGCGCCTTACATGCCATTTGTTCTACATTCATAAGAGCTTCTTTCATCCCTCAGCCACTTGACAGGCAATTATTAAACTACCGTCAAATAAGTTGTAAAACAAACGGATAGATAATTATCCGATACTGCATGTGCACGGTCGGTTTAAGAAAATATTAGGGAGAAAAAAGAAAACAGATAAAGCTCAATGAATTCACAGTAGGAGCACATTCCCACTCTGTTAAACTCATGGTGAAACCCGGTGGAAAAATCACCCTCTTGGTTCCGTAGCATATGTTCTTATAGAGCTGATAAAACGCACTACTCCCTGAAAGAAAAAGGAAAAAAGAACCAATCACTAGATTTAAAATGAAAATATATAAATCAATATTGAGCTTTCTTTTGAAAGAATAAGCTACAATTACGCAGATCATAAGCCAGCTACAGGCATTCAAAATTTCCCAATTGAGTGAGACAATTAAAGACTGGAGAATGCTTTCCAAGTCACAATTGGCAGTGCAATGACCAAAATAAAATAAAACAAAAACAATAACTCTTTTAATCATAAAGGAAACAGTCGTTCCAAATAACAAAACTCCAATCGATTCTGATTCCAAGTTTTGAGTAACATTGGTACCATAATGAGCAACCTAATTAATACAATTGAATGCAATGTGTTTGTTCTAGGTGCATGTAAATGATGCAAGCAATCTCCAAGAATAAAATAATATATCTCTATGAAATCAATTTAAGGTAACCGTAAGAAAAAAATGGAGACTCCAAGATGAACCTGGCAATGAATGGAAAAAAGTTGTACATAGTCTCTTACCAGACTCAGCATGCTTAGACCAACTAAATTATCAAAGAATAAAAGTGGTCACCAGACAAATCAAAATCCCAATCAATGATGTATTTGATTCTTAATGTACTAACCTACTAATGTCAACTGATGGCAGCAAATTTCAGACGGATTACACATACTCTGCCTTGTATTACACTACAAATCAGTTTTACTTGGTGCGATATTCATTGAGCTGCATCGTGCAAGGATAAGTGATTGCCAGCTTGATATATTGATAAACTCGACCTTACGTTGAATGAAGAAAAATGAAATATGTGCTTTCAAAGGCGTCAATTTGGGGGGGGGGGGGGGTGTTAAGTATATTGGACACCATCTTGAATGAAAAGGAGAATGTTAGACATGCCCCAAGTGAGTTAACAAGCCATGAAAGTTCAGGCACCACTTACTGTGTGGTGCTAAATTTGAAGCAACTAATGTCCATGCCTTGCCAATAATCAGTGTTAGGTTTGTAAAATCTTCCATGGCAAGCACAGAGATATCAGCCAAACACTGGGGTCTTTAATGCCCCGCAATGAGGCTGCTGAAATCAGACCACTGGACCCTAAGTATCCTCCACGCAAGTTCTCACAATCAAGAAGTGAAGTGGAATCTATATACTAGGAAAAAGTCTAAAGACATTCAAAGAGGAAAACACCAAAACAAGCCAATGGCAATCAAATGCAAGAAACTTAATGATAAGCCAAATTAAAGCCAGCACTTAGTATTTAAGAGATCCTTGGTTCAGACATAAAGACAATTGTATGAAAACTTGTTAGACTCAAATCATGTTTAAAATTGATGACTTCAAATGCATCTTCATTCGAAGGTGTACCTTAGCGCCCATCAAAATCTTATATTTATAAACATTATTTTCCTTGCATGAAATGGCAACATTTTCACATCATCTAATTTCAATGAAAGCCAGAATTCAAAATATAACATGAATTTTCAATGTAACTCCTAAACCTAGACACAGTATGCAAGCAGTTGTTTCCTAATAGCTTGCCCTGGAAAAGTTGAATGAAAGATGGAAGGAAAAATCTGACGATAACAAAGAAGCCCTTCTGTACTTGAGAAACATATCAAAAGTTCTTGAAGAAGCAAACATGAGGCAAGACAAAATGCTTCCAACTGGAGATCTGTGTGCTTGAAAATTGGACTACGGCAGAGGCAAGTGCTGCTTGCTCTTTAAGACAAGTGAGCTGGATGGTTTAATTGGATATGGACAGTGAGACTTCATGCAGGCATCTTATTCAAACCAATATCACATGAAAGAAAACCCAAGTTGAAGCGATCATCCTCCTCTATACTAATACACAAATATTCTGTTAAGAAAAGTAACACTTTGTACAACATGTAAAATCATGGAGAATAAGAATTGGAAGTGTAATGAAAAGGCTACAGACAACTAATTGCAAGTACAACAACTAGTAATCTATGAAAAGAAAAACTATATATTAAGGATAGAGCTATCAATCCTGCCGCTGCAACCTGATAAACAACCACCATGCATAAAAGATAGCCAACTATAAACTCAGCTCATGTGCCAAGCTAAAATCTGCATTGTGCTCTATCTATTTTTCATGTCAATGTCTATTTTCATTTCCATTAATAAATTTAGCAACACCACATTAAGAAAACTCCTAATTCACACCAAAGCAAAACCAAATTAGAATGAAATAACCAATGCATTAATTAGTCATAGACGAGAAAAAAAAAACATACCACTGTATAAGCGACCCAAACAGAAAATGCTGCATGATAGGCACTTTCTCCAAGACTTCTGCTCTATACATCTTAAGCAACCCACTATTCACCTTCTTCCAGTTAGGCACTCCACTGATATCATCCAACAAAGGCGAGTGCTCAGCAAACAAACCTTTCTTAACCTTCTTAATCAACAGAATGCACGAAAGATACATATACTCATTTGAAAAGTTCTCCAAAATATCCTCATTGTGAATAGACTTAGGCTTCATATACTTATGATCAATCAACTGTGATGATCCAAATATAAACGGCAAGAAATGATAATCATCCAACCCCCAAACACCGTGCGACCCTGCAGGCTCTAGATTATAAACTGATTGCAGTTTCCTCATTAATTCAATATACTTAACAAAAACCCTAGAAACTACAGCTTGATAATCAACTTCCTCTATAATCCCCATTCTTGCCAAACAATAAAGCCATGCGGCGAAATTAGTTTCATGTCCTGTACCGTAATCGATCCGGCTGGAATTACCAAAACTATCAGTAAAATAAGGAACAATCTCGACCGTTGAAGACTTTAAATTATCAGGTAAAAATTGAAGCATTAAATTCTCACTATTTTCTACCAAACGGTTATGCCAGGTACGGTAAGAGATGTTACCGTATCGATAAGATTGTTGAACCGGAGGGATTTCTTCGATCCAATGAACTAGGCTTTCGATAACGGACACAATGTTTTTCAGAGTAGTGGATTCATGACAGGAATCGGAGATTTTGTGGGCGCGTATGGATTCTGAGAGAGCGACGACGAAGCCGAGGAAGTTTTTAGAGGAATCGGAGTTGATGAATCTACGAATGTCATCAGGGGATTGGATTTTTTTGGAGGGCGATTGGAAGGTGTGAGGAAGGGAAATGGTGGGGACTTTTTGGGATTGCGGGACTGGAGCGAGGATTATGGCTTGAGAATTTGTATTTGGTGGGAGATTTATTGCCGGAGAACGGATAGGGCGGTAGATTGGGGGAGGGGAGATTTCGGACCATTGGGATTGTGTGGGTGGTGGAGGGAAGGAGCATGGGCCTCCGCACTTAACGCAGGTAGGTGATAGTGGAGCTGTGGAGGATTTTGGAGGGTCCTGGTGGTTGTGGTTGTGCTCTTGGGGTTCTTCCATTTTGGTGGTTCTTTGGTGAAGAGGAGTTGAGGAGGGAGTGTGGACTGCGGTGCGGGGGTTGCTGAAAGCAATTCAATTGGAGGCTTCTTGACTTGTGCGGAGAATGGAGATGTGAGTTGCTGGGCTACATAATTGGGCCTACCCTGAACTTGACGTCTAGTGGGTTCACATATTGCCACTTAAGGGAAATCCAGCACTATTATTGCTTTCAAGTTGCCTTTGGTTAATTTCTTAGGACAAAATAAATGACAAATAGAAATTGATCCTATTCAAATTTTAATTCAATCCAATTTAAAATTTTAGCTATTTTCCTCATCACATTTCAGTTATTTAAGAAGAATAAGGTAAACTAGGTTTATCATCTTGAAACATTATGAATTCAAATCTTGTTCATAAAGGCACAGGCTACTTTGAAGCAGCCTAGAAAACCTTTCAACCCTATTCTCACAACTTTCAATTTAGTCATTGTAATTATTTCTAGATTTCTAGTCAATCAATAAAAATAGTTTTTGTTTCTAGAAGTTTAGGAAATACTAAAATTTAGTATCAAAGCCTTACAAGCTAGAATATCTCAATTATTGGAAACAAATGCTAGTATAAAAAAGCAATAGGAGGAGCAACAAAGAAATTAATTAACAGACTTAGTAGAGGGTGTTAGAAGAGTTAGTTTTTTTTTAATCTATTCTTTATTTTTATTTTATTTTTCATTTCATTCGAAAAGTCTCTTTTTATTTTCGCAACCTGGCCCGTGTCAAGGGCCATTTTTTATTTTTTGTTGCAACAGATTAAAAAAAATTAAAAAAAATTATTTTATAAGAGTTAAAACACATATATATCAATTAAGGTTGATCATATAACAAAAACACAAAGAAATATACTTATAGAATCCCTACCAAATACTCCATTAACATCAGTAAATAGGGGAATCAAAAAATCAATTAAACCGAGAAAACCGGAAAAACAATAACCGAAATAATCGAACCGTGAAAAAAATCGATTAAACCAATTAAAATTTTGAAAAAACTGATCGGTTCGGTTTCGGTTTTATAAGCCTGAAACCGAAAAAAGCGAAATGAACCGAACCCAAACCGAAAAAAATCAAGCCAAAACCGAGCCAAACCGGTTTGAACCGGTTTTTTTTCAAAAAAACCGAACCGAACTGAAACGAGTTGGATTGAACTGGTTTCGGTTTTTTTTTAAAAAAAATTTAGTTTGGTTATTTTAAAAAAAAAAAAACTGAACCGAATCGAAAATCATCACCTCTATCAATAAATGTCCATCATCAAAATGAAATTGAACAGCTAAAAGATTAATAAATCTAGTTAAGGTTGAAGAAATTAAATTTTTCTCAATTTAATGGGGGATGATCAAGTATGCTAGGTGAATAAAGCCAAACATTTTTTCAATTAACACAATACCAATCCTCGACATAAATTGTTTATGGCAAGCTCCAAATGGAAGTAAAGGCTATGTAGCTTGTTTTTAGAAGATGAAAGAAACCAGAGCCCTTACTAGTTGGAATGTCCTTGATAAAGGCTCCAAGATGGAGATTGATGTTTAGAATTTCTACTGCTTCTTGATGAAAATATGAAATTGGCTATAAAAATCCATAAAGTTCAAATTTAAACAGTCCAAGAGCCCAAAAAAAAGGGCATTTGGATTTGGTCATAAAATCACAAAAAAAACCTTTTATTAAGAGATAAAATAATCTTCAAACATAATTATAAAGCAAAAGAGAACCTTCAAACCTATACGCAACTATTTACTTTTCTCTTTTAATAACCACTCCAATATATATATATAAATACAAACTTGTTAAAATTGCTCCTCGAAATTCTGCTCAAACGAGGGTTTTACAGGTGGACGTTGTTGGATCCCACATTGCTGGGAGCAAGTACTTGCGCCCGTTGATACCAAAAGCATTATAGCTTGCTCCTGTCGTTTTGTCCACCAAAACCTCCCCTGGATATCCCGGGTAAGCCCCCTTACCAAAAACACCAGTGCACGCGCTCACAGCCTCTAGAGGTGCGTTAGCTGGCCCTTGGAAATACCCGTTATTAAACGGATTCGTTACTGTTCCCGCTAAAACCGTGGCCAAATTAACGATCATGCCGTCAATTCCTACGTCACCGTTAGGAGCCACCAGCGGTGGACCTTGTGGCCCGTAAATTGGCTGGTGGAAAGGCCACGCACATTGACCTGGACACTGAGTCGCGGAGTTACCGACCCACGCATAGGCAAATTTACCCACCTTGTCCTGACCAGACCCATGGGTCCCACACTTGCTCATGCAAAACCCATCGATCGCCACGTCAGCAGAGGTAAGTATAAGGTTGATTGAATTCTTGCCGTGGCCAGCTTTTGACACTAAAGTAACAATCTGTGGGGTCTTTAGCAACTTTCCAAGAGAGTATTTTTCTTCAAGGACTTGTTTACCTACGACTACAGTGCGTGGGCCTCCCCTGAACCTCCCAGTAATTCGCCACCATGTTGAGACTGAAGGTGCCGGGGGCTTCATGGAATTAAGAGAGTGGAGAAAGTCAACAATTATGGAGCGCTGGGCTGGTGAGAACTTGCCATACCAGACAATGTTTACTGTGATGTTGCCTTTGAGAAGCGGGCCGTTGTGGTACTTGAGGACAAGAGGTTGTTCTTGAACTAAAGCAAGCTGTCTTGCTGTGGCTACGGCAGGAACAAGTGAAGAGAAGAGCGCAAGCAGTGAAGTGAAAATGATGAGATGGGAAATGGAAGCCATGGAGTTTTCTGTATCGTATGCTTAATTTTGGTAAGGGAATGCCTTGGAGTGAAGAGAGGGATGGGGTGCAGAAGGCATTTATATTGGGTGAGGAAAGTGGGATGGGCGATACAGCTGGAAGAGGAAGGAGCATAAATCTAATTTAATGGTGACGCGTGGGATTGACTTGTTGGGTGTCAAAGACGCAGCAGAACCGCTGGGGACTTGGCTAATGGTATAAGTGTAGTCATTAAGGGGAGGCAGGGACCTGGGAAGGAGCTGACTTTTGAGTTTTGATCTGATCAAATAGTTAATGCTGAGCAGTTCCTGTAAGCAATGTCTGGCTACTTTCTAGAGCGTGTGTTTTTTTGGTCGGATTGTATTTTTGAGATTTTTAAATTTATTTTTATTTTAAATTAGTATTTTTAATGTGTTTTAATAGTTTTGATGTGTTAGTATAAAAAAATAATAATGTTATTTTGATATATTTTTAAATAAAAAAAATATTATTTTCAAGTAAAAATTACTTTGAAAAGTCATCTCTATTCTCTATCACACTGTCAAACAATATACTTTAGAGTGTTTTTTGTAATTGTTTTTTAATAATTGTGTAATTTGTGGTATTTTAAGATTATTAACAACCATTTTAAGAATTTTTTTATTGAATTTAATTAAGAAATTTTAATGAAATCAAATATCTAAAACCATTTTAAATGTTAAGAATTGTATTTAAAATGAAATTTAATTTCTAAAATGATGCAAAAATAAATAAGAAACTAATTCATATGAATTAAAAATTAAAACTAATCTTTTCAAAATATTTATTTATCTGTCTTTTTTAAATACGTGGTGATAATAATATAGAAAAAAAGAGCATAAACTAAACTTATTTCTCTCTTAATGTATTTTTTACAATACATGAGGGGGAGCCTAGCCTTATGGGATAGGCATTGACACATCAGGTGAATGCAAACTAAAACCAGTACATAGTTTTAATTAAAAAATAATTAATAATGTAGCCAGCAATCTTGTTATTTTTAATTCAAGCAAAGCCGAAACCAGTTAAGTGGAAAAAGGTGAAACAAAACCAGTAGCGACGGGGGATTAAATTAGAGGATGCTAGCTGGATATAATTAAGTAGGTGGGAGGGATTGCGTGAAAAGGGGAAGGATAGTCAAAAGAGCGCCGCTAGCTCACTTAAGATGCCAACACGGCTCAGCAGTCCCTTTTATTGCCTAAGCTCAATGACGACCACTGAGCGATTTCACAAAAGTTATGAACATTTCCTAAGGTCAAATAGTCTAGAAACAGTAAGTTCGTGTTCAGTAAATTATTGGCTAAATGCTTCTTTGACTGTCTTATGGATTAGTAAAATTACCTAGCATTTTGATGCGGAATAGCTAGCCAGCTAATAAGAATACACCATAATTAATCTTGAGGGAAGCTGGAGGTTTACATGAACATTAATTTCAGGACTCGTGAAAATAGTCGATCTATGTGTAAGTTAGTCCGAACATCCATGTTAATAAAAAAAAAATACATCATAATTTTCTTTTTCAGCTGTTTAGAAATGTGTTAATGGTTGTATTTCAAAGTGATATTCATTTATAAATATATTAAAAATAATATATATTTTTTATTTTTTAAAGTTTATTTTTTATACTAACACATCAAAACGATTTAAAAATATCAAAAAATAATTTTAAATAATAATAAAAATTTAATTTTAACTCACCTTTATTCGTACTGCACTCGAGTGTAATAATCTAAAATACTTTTCTATTCAAACAAAAATATAATCGTATGCATTGCCAATACTATTAGACTATAAACAAAGTCTTCATGCAAACATGTCACAAATATTTTTTTTAACCAGCTATTAAATATCTATTTGAACAATAATTTATTAATTAAGGTTGTCACATTAATTAATATACAGATTTATTAAGTAATTGAAGTTTATTTGTAAGTAAATTTTTCTGCCTTGTAATTGAATTTTTGAATGGATGCTAAATAATTTTTATAATTTATATATATTAAATTTAATTTTAGAAATAAAATTTTTTTATTTCTTATAATATTTTTAATATATGTAGTCTTGCACAATATGTTTTTTTTTTTTATCTTATTCAATAAATCTTATGTGTGTATCAATTTCTATTTCAAATTGATTTTAATAAAAAATATTATTAAACACAATCAAGTAAATGACTCATATTGTGATATTAAATATCTTGATTTACATTTGTCTCTTAGTTTTTTCAATTATTTTTTTGTTTAAGAAAGATATTGCAAAGCCAAAATTGGTTTGCTGAGGTGTCTTTTTTCTCTTTTTTTGATTGAACTTGATTATTTTTGTCATCAATTTAGTCTGGACTAACTCTCGTGCAATTTAGTTGGAAACTAGAGGTGGGCAAAGAGGTTGCGAGGTTTCAAGATTGTCCAATTAAACCAGGCTCAATAACACAATCAAAAAGTTATTCGTGCTTTTAACATTTAAAAAATTTAATCCAACCCGTAACGAGACATGGTTAATAGACTAATATATATCTAGGAGCCAAGTTGCAATATAAATGAAGTTCATGAACCCATTCCTACTACAAGATTTAACAGTTTTACCGACGAAATTTTTCCGTCGGTGTAAGACACATATTCCATCGGTAATTATATTACCGACGGAATCACAGACGGAAATGATTCGTCGGTGAATCGTTTATCGGTAATGTTTTGTCCGTCGGTAAATCCATTGGTAATATTATTACCGACGGATTTACTGACGAAACAGACGCTTCGGTAATAATATTTTTTATTACCAACGAAATTACTGAGGGATATACCAATGAAATTACCCACAAAATTTCCGTCGGTAATTCCATTGGTAATTATATAAAAACATTTTAAAAAAATTATTTTATAAAATTATAAAATAATTAAATTAACATAAATCAACACTCTATAATATATGCTCAAAATGCTTGGAAAAAAGAATAAGAAAATCAACTGAAACAAATTTGCAACAAATAAATAAAACGAAAAAATATTTTCAACTAAAAAAATTCATATGAAAAAAATGAAGTTGTAATTGCTAAAAATTTAAAAATCGCTATAAATAAATCAACTAAAAATTGATCTCATATGAAAAAAAAAATCTCACAACAACATTTATACAATTATTAAGAAAAAAAAATAAAAAAAATAAAAAACAAATATAGTGAAAAAAATCATGAAAAAAGAAAAATATTACCTTAATGTAGTTGCAAAGGAAGTTAAGGAGAGAAAAAAAAATCGTAAAGCATATTAATTTAAAAAAACTAAGAAGATAAAAGAAGAAAGAAGAAGAAGACATACCCCGAGCATGGAGGGAGAGAGAAGGAGATGTGGAGAGAAAAGAAGAGAAAGAAATAGATATTGATGTTTTTTACATATAGTGAAGAAGAAGAAGAAAAAGAAGAAGAAGAAGAAGAATAATAAGAAATGAGTTTATGTCTTATGAAATAAGGGGATCCAGACCTTTTTTTGGGGCGCGTTAGCGATGGATTTACCGACGGATAATTGAATATTAATATTTCTTAATTATTCCGTCGGTAATTCCATCGGTAATATTTAATTTAAATTTTCAATTTCGTAAAAAGTTTTCAGAAACCGCCAACAAGTACCGATGATTTTTCAATCCGTTGGTGATTCTGTCTGTAATATTTAAATGAAAATTTTAAATTAATTGAATTTTTTCAGAAAACCACCAAATAACACCGACAACTTTTAAATCCGTCGGTGATTTTGTCCGTAAAGAACAACACTTAACAGTGCAATTGGAAAGTGAATAGTTATGGAGCTCTCTAGAAAATACCGACGGAAAATTCCGTCGGTGATTCCCTTTGTAATTGACATGATGAACAGTTTTACCAATGATTTTACCGACGGAATATTTCCATCGGTAAAATCCCTCGGAAAGTTATTGACGAAAATATTCCCTCGGTATTTTCGTTTGTATTTATCAATTTTCTGGTAGTGTCCAAGCAAATCTCGGATTCCAGAGACTAAACTAAAAACATATTTTTAAAAAAAAAAGGAAAGGAAAA
>Ga0307517_10012938_pt1 | contig 11390 bp, 10 predicted proteins | sample 23_EM_MG_FD_194515 | JGI IMG/M metagenome (GOLD analysis project Ga0307517, IMG submission 194515) | Populus trichocarpa ectomycorrhiza microbial communities from riparian zone in the Pacific Northwest, United States - 23_EM | ecosystem: Host-associated > Plants > Roots > Unclassified | place... | reverse complement strand
CCGATGCGGATGGTTCAGACTCATCTGATGACGACGACGATAACACCTCCCAGGATCTCGCCAGCAACCCGCCGTCCTCAGCATCTCAAACGCACCATAACCGAGTGGGAAAACGACTACATATCAGTCACCTTCTCAAGATGGTGCTCCAGGATGCGCAAACGCGGTTATTCTTCAAAGCGCAGGCGGTTATCCAGAGTGAGATTCGACATTACGTCCCTAAGGCAGAGGATCTGGCATGGCCTGATATCTTAGTTTGTGAGTTCCCGCCCAATATTAGAATTTACGCGTTGACTGATTGTTATCGCCTCAGCTGCGAACAAGCCTCTAACTGGGACGGAAATCAGGGAGAAGGAGAGCACGAGCCAGATTTTTAAAAGCGTCTCCGCACTTGAGCGCAAAGACACCTGGTACCCGACGTTGGGAACAACGGTTTGGGTGTTATCCCAGCTGCACGATTTTGTCAAAGTTCGTTCATTTTTGACTTGTCGAGAACTTGTCTTTTCTAACGAGCCCCGATTAGCCGGCGATATTCGAAGATATCGCACAGGAAGCTCTATCCTACAGTCGGACCTCTCTCATCTCCGCTTCTGATCTAATAAGAAGTAGGACTCCACCCGGAACGCACTTGGATGGAAGCTTGTTCCTCGTCCGGCATCTATTGATATTGAAAGAGGTCATGACGAGTTTGGATGAGCTGAGAGCGCGTGAGGAAGGTTCTAGTCTGAGCGCTGCTGAAAAGGAGAGGGAGAGAAAGCGGGGGTTGGGAAGTGGTAAGGCTTTGGAGTTCGGTGGGATTGGTGGTCTGAGTGGCGGTGTGCTCGGTGCCAGTGTTAGTGGTGGTGTTACAGGTGTGGTCGATCTACCTCGTTCGTCGTCGACTTTGCTGACTTTTCTGTGTGTATAGAAACACTAACGAACATGTTCACCAAGACGACTTCTCTCTTACCCGAGGGTTTGTTTGCGTCCCTTGGAGTTACACGCGGTGTGGAAAGCGATATGCGTGGTGTGAAATTGGTAATTCCATTTCTACCACTAACCACCGTCCAAATTCTAACTGCTACCATTCTACGAATCCCAGGATATCGACCATAGCCTCCGAAAGGCTTGCGAAGACGTTATCGCAGCTTGTGCGGACCCCATTTGCGACCCACTCGAAAAATGGGTAGCAGCTTTCGACATCAACACCAACGCATCCAAACCATCGACATCGCTGCCGCCTACCTCCGCCGCCCCTCCTCCTCCCGCGGCAGCGACTGAGATACCAAGCCTCAAAGCACTCAAAGACCAAGCGCCGACGATCCACCTCCAGTTCCTCGAAGCTCTCGAGCGTGATCTGCGCTCTGGGGTAGCTCGGGTTAGGTTATACCTCGAAGACGAGAGGACGGTGCGGGTGCTCCTTGAGCATGTGGTTGAGCGTGTTTCGCAGGTGTATGAGCGGTGGGGCGAGGTTATGATGCCTATGCAGGGCGCTGCCGGTGGTGGTGCATTTGGGAGTCATCAGGGTGATCTTAAGATATTGTCGTCGTCGAGGCTGAGAGAGGTGTTGAGGGATGTGTGTGGGGATGCGAATTTGAGTTTCGTTGGTTTTGGAAGGGCTTGAGGTGGGTTTGGACTGTCAGATGGATCAGCTTTCTCTGTTGACAATGATTCTGATGATGAAGAATCGATTGTTTTTTATTCGTGCTGTGAGCCGTTATAAATGGTCCCGAATCCACCCTTAGTGACCAACTCCTTGTCAGCAAAGTATTGCAGCCAAACTTCCGACTTAGTGCGAATGAATCGGCTACATATAGGGTACATATTGGGTGGAGAGGATACTCCCCAATGCTTCAACGGCTGGACACGAGTCGATTTAATCGGAGCATCTGGGTTTGAGGAAGCCTTAAAAGGCGCTCGGATGAACCTGTTCTCATGACCTACTTCTGCGAGGTGTCCAAATGAGTGTTAGGTTTGTGTTTCCAATGGAAAAATTAAATCATGATACAAGTATGTAGCAGGAATATCACGTGGCTCGATCAGGACAGTCAGGTTCGAAATCTGGAATAGCTTGTACCGTACAGCCATGCCCGTAGCACTCAAAATATGGATAATAGGGTTCGTCTGTGAACTTGCCTGCTACAACACGTGTGCCAGACAGCGCCACTGTCAAATGGCTGTGTTTCGTTGGAATGCTTGATAAGTTACTATCGCAGCTCCCTCTCAAGCCTATTCTTGTGTCCGTATTTTTCTAAGCCCCCACCATGACAAAGAGGAAACGCGGTATAAACGAGGTAAGTGCATTTTCCATTCCATTCTTCTCGATCAAATCCAATCGCCTTAGAATGAATACGAAGCGCCTATCGGTTACCCACAAATCGAATCAAGCCAGCACACTTTCTCTTCGAATGCGTCGCTCCCTTTGCCTATAAATGATCTGGGAACTCCAACGAGGAGTGCAAGCAGTGGTAGTCAGTACGTGGACAAGCATTACATCTATTTTCCATATTGATAGCAATGGAAACCTTTCTCTAGAGCCGAAAACCCTGGTTCAACACTACCATCTGCGTCGCTTTTCCCAAACCCAGATAGTGTGGCGATCAGTGGTGGTCAATTTAATAGCACTTTAGGTCACCATGTTACAATCAACCTTAACCGTGAGCTTCGAATAACCATCCTGACTCTCAGAACGTTTATTCATTTAATTTTTTCAGAAGGGAGCTCGGAAGCGTCTACTGGCGAGCGGTCAAGCAAGGTATGAGCTCTCTATTCCTCAGATCAATTCGTGAAGGACTCAGCACTAAATTTAGGTGACAATCACGCCAGTTCCGACAAGGCCGCCAGGACACTCCACCGCGAGTGTCAAATCTCCCAGTTGTACGTACGTCCGTAACTACACCTTGCACTATTTTCCTGATCCCAGATCAGCTCCAGAAGCTGCTAGTAGTACTGGCGTAAGCATTTCGATGGAAAGTGTGGGTTTGATCAAGGTTTCAATGAGATCCCTGTCGACTCGAGCTGACTGCAATCATTAGAACCCCAGAAGTCAGCCCGAAGTGTCTCCACAAAAGGGAAACAAGATATACGAGCGCCAGCTCTGGTTGAAAGGCCGTGGGTTTCCTCTCTGGATACCAAGCCCAAACAAACAATTACCCCCAGTCTATCGAAAGAAAGGCATCAATATTGGGGACGTTGGCATTATCACGCCTTCTGGAGCCTTCTCGTTTCTCTTCAACATATGTGTTCCAAGTGACAACGCTATCAATCCGGATCCCCGCCTCCTCCCCGAGGGGTTTGCCCCAATTTCTCCCCCCCTCGAAGCTCTTGATATCGGAGAATTTGATGAATTCAGTCCTGGAAGCTACTTGGCGAGTTCCTCCATCGAGAAATCACAAAGTGAATCTGATGCGCGGTTAGTAGTTCGCGATTAGTTCATGTGCCTGAGTTTGACCTGTATGTACACAGGGGACTGGTCTTTGAAACCTCGGCATCGGAGGGGGCAATCTTGACCATGCCAGAGGGAGCTGTTTCTTATGATCTCGAGAATATTCCGGCTTTCCGCAATTACGTTGCAGCAAACGTGGAGAAATGGTACAAATTTGTGAATGGCGTCCGAGGTCGGGAGGCAAAGAACGGCGACATTCGCCTGGTGATTGGCTGTGACAAGACGACGTCGTGGGGCATGGCAGCCCTTATCAATGTAACTCAGCACAAGGTCAGCCAACTGAAGTTCAAGGCTACCGAGAACTCTAGTGTGAAGTCAACCAGACCTTCCTATACTTGGGATTACTCTGGTATGGCTGAGGTGAGAGTTGGCCCCCACATCGAGGAGGTCAACGCTTTGAGGAACAGCGATGACCCTTTCGATGCAACGCCACCCAGCGACGAGGAATTTTCCAATCAGTGCCTCTTCATTAGAACGCTCAATACCACTCTCAACGACGAGGCGTGGAAAGAACTCAATGATAACCTTGGCTCGACAAATGTCCTGGACTCCAGCTCTTCCTCTCGCACCATTTCCCCCGAAACTCCACCGCGCTCCCAAAGAAACACATATAATATGACATTCAACACCCCGCAGTCGTCTCCGGATCATGCAAATTTTGGGGCCCAAAGATCCCCATTCCCTCCTACTCAGGTTTTAAGAGTATGTACCACATTTGAGCCACCTCGACCCTAATTTCTATGTCATACACAGCTCAATGATGAAGGAGCGATTCAGCACTCCGGGAACGTGGCCCCGATCCGATCCGACCGTTTAGACCCATCTACTTTACCCTCTCGAATCTCCCACCACTGTGACAACACAAAAAGTGATACCCAGGAAAACCGGATCATAATTTCTATCACACCAGACGCAATTGTGAGTCGCTATTAGACTTCATGAATTATTTACTGAAGGATGATATTTCGCTAGACTCACCACCCTTCAGACGGCCTCAATAAATTGCTTTTGAAAAAGGTACGAGATAAATTCCCCCCTTCGGCGCTCATGATCAAACGGACATTTTCTAGTTTCCCAAGTCCAAGTTGGTTGTCACCGAGGATCGGGATTGGTATTCAGTGGTTAAAAAGGTGACGAATGATTTCATGACCAAAAGCTTCCCGCTTATTTTTACCGTGAATGAACATTTAGGGGTGAGAATGACTTGCCTGGTCCAGAACAGCTTCTGGAGCGCATCTTGTCCTTGCGTGACATTCGGATGGAAAATGGTTAGTCCTGGCAACTTGCTTCTTGGTATTTAATTGATCAAAATTTACACATAAGGAATTTTATTCTTGGAGCGAAAGCCTGAAGTGAGTCACCTTAGTAGAGTTGACATTCCAAGATATTGACGTTTTCTCAAAGCTTCCGAAAATTCCAGTTGTCGCAGAAAATCCAGCCTCTTCCGAAAGGTATGTCAATCCAATGAAGATTATTGGCCTTTAACTGAAGACCGTGTGTGATTGCTACAGGGAGAAGAAGGATAATACACAGACGCCTTTAGAATCCGGACATCATGGATCCTCTGCGACAACGGCTGAAAAGCAGATTGAATCGCTTCTCCAGGAACCAAGACTGCCGTGTTCAAACTGCCGTAAAATGGGATTCAAATGTCGAGCTACTGGTAATGAGGGGGAGAAGCGGTGCCAGCAGTGTGTCGATCGTGGTATCATGTCATGCGAAAATTCTTCACCGCCGCTACTACGGTCAGGGATTGGACCAAGTCCGAAAATTCGTGGTCGGGGTAGTTATAACCCTGCTTGCCACGTATGCGCCAAAAGGTGAGCCCTGACATCGTTATCTATACCATGGAAAATACCTGATCATTTCGCAGGAAAACCAAGTGCGATGGGATAAAGCCCGTGTGTCGACCCTGTCAACAATCTGGGCGTGATCAAGAGGTTCGTTGTCTGTTGCTTTTCTCCCACCACCATGTTGAACCCCACTCGCAGTGTACATGGACAAAGATTCCAGTACGCCACCGCAAGCCAGATACGGACTCTGAGCAGTACTTCGAGGCCATGCAGGAGCGTGCCGGGAAGCAAGAAGCCGGTGGCTCAAGAGGCCAGGGAGCTTGCGAGCTTAGCCGTGCTTGAGCAGGGCCTTTGTAAGCGAGATGCGGATGTCCCTTTCTGCAAAAGTGTTACTTATTTATATGCGAAAGTGATGTCGTATTGGGAGACGTCAGGGCAATATTTACGACTCTTGTACTTACGTCCTCGACATTGTGTGTTACTTAAAAAGGCCCAGGCAAAGAAAGTTAAAAAATTCTGCATGTGCAGTATTGAAGAAAATTGGTGATACGACGATCATACCAGTTGCGGTCCGGAGAACTCCAATTAAAAGCAGGTCATCGATCTCCGGCGCCAAGAGTTGAAAGATGTACACGGGACAATTGTTGAAGTTATTGAAATCCAAGTTGCGTATTCCAGGACCATACGAAAACCAGGTATGATATTACATCCATTGTCGTCGCAACAGCAACGAAGAAACGCGGACGAGAAGAAAATTGAGGTCCTTTTGCCGAAAATAATGCCCAGATTGCGGGTACGATGAAGAATACACCGTCCAGAGCGAGAAGGAGGACGAGGTAAATAAGTGCCACCGAAAGAGCCTCGAAGTCTTGGGGATACGATGTCCACCCTTTCGAGGGCGCTAATTTCGTCGTTGTCTGATGCATTTCACAAAGCAGCTTTCTTCCAAAGGTAGAGAACACGAGATTTGTGAATGACGAGAGGCATAGATTGTAGATAACGGTGTGGGCGGCGAGCCTGCAGATGAACGACCTGTGACGAGGAATGGGCATCCAAGGGCAGATGCCAACTGGTCCGGGCTCGGATTCCCTGAGCGATCCAGCAACGTGTACGTATAGTAAGTACAACACGATCGACGCCTGCTTTTTGGCGATGTTAGGGTGGTATTTATAGGGTGTTGCTTTGAGCTTCGTCATGATGGATACTTTGGCGTTTCCCGTTTCGATCTCGTCGAGGGCAGGTACTTTGGCCGCCTTAGGGCTCGAGTGCATATAGGACAGATATTGTTGGGAGACATCGGTACGATCCAAAAGGAGGTTGGAGCAGTGGGTGTGGTCACGGCCGTACATGTACAAATTAGGCGTGGTATGTCGACATTACCCACCTTCAAGAATGCAATGAGAAAAGGGAAAACCCGATGAAGAAGAAAGCGGGAACGAACCTCAGGGAAAGTATTTAATCCCTTCTCGATATCCATGCCATCTTGAAGGTGGGGATATACATCCATCTTGAGGTGCTCTGGTTTTGACATTGAAAGGCAAAGATGAAGTGAGGATTAATCAATACTGGGTACCAGTAACTTGCCAGTAACGTCGTTTTGAACCATTCCGTCGGGGGGGAAAAAAAGAAAAAAGCGAGAGGATGTAGAGAAAGGCGTGAAGTGTTTTTTTGACGTTTTGAGCTCGAAAAAAACTCAGTGAAAGCTGAGGAGACCCTTTTTGCGAGGTCCCAATCAAATCCTAAGAGAGAACTTGGGGAGACAGGCCTCTCCACGAGAAGCATATTATTGTTTGTACCTATAGTGTCATTAGTAAAACGATGTTCTGACGCTTACTTAGCGTTATCTTGAAACCGATATAAGGATAAGATAACTCGCTGAAAGTTGGCATATCATGTATCCCGTGGTACCGGTATTGTCGTGCTCTCAAAGATGGTCATCGTTCATTTCTCCCTAAAGCATTAGATTCGTTCGATACTCACGTTGCAGACATCGTCAATATGCGAGTGCGAAATGAACTTTCAGCCGCGGATCGAGTATTTTATACAGTCTAAGGCTAATGAGTCATACTACGAAATGACTATGAGAAATTGAGACAAAGTAGCTACTACTGAACAGGATGAATGAAGCGCATCTCGCTTACAAAAGCCCCTGCTCAAGCGCTCAAGCAAGCTCCCTGGACTTTTGAGCCTCCAGCTTTGTGTGTATCTACTCTTGCTTCGCTTGTTCCAGCAGGGATTCCAGGTAGTCGGCATACTTGCGATACTCCTCAGCGAAGGCACGGAGTTTCTCTGCACGCTTCTCCATGGCCTCGGAGTGCTGCTCCGGCGTGGCTACGGGTTTCTTCGTCTGTGCACACTGCGAATGACGGTCAACACGATGGTGGGAGAAAAGCAACAGACAACGAACCTCATCGTGGATAGATTTATAAGCAAACCGAACTTGCTTGGGGGCGGGCCGCCTTCCTGAGCCAGAGGATTTCGCTTCCATTGTGAAAGCGGGGTTTGATTGCTTCGTTCAATTCGATTAGAAAAAAAATATAACCTCGAAGTAAAATAACAGGAAAAAGTTAGGTGGGGTAATAAGTCGAAACTGAGTTGAGCGCTCTCTCTGCTTTTATACCCTCAAGGCTATGGAGTATGACACGTAAACATCTCCCGCGTACCTTCCGAATCCTGTGCCTGTCATTAGCCACAGCATGAGGCGTTTGGGCGTCTAAAATAATTAAGATATTGACCCTTGAGATTAGATTACATGCCATATATCGCTTGAACGACCAATCTACGGGGTCGCCGTACACAAAATCGGGCCTCAGCGAAATCCAATCGAAAGCCAAATCGACACCTAAAGGTGCCGAGCCCTCTCGACGGGGCTTAGCTGGCGCAAGCGACTCAGAAAGGCAATTGACAACAACATCGGCCAGATCTCCGGAAAGGCTGTCCACAATCTTTCGATAACATATGTACAAGTTTGATATGACCAGTTTCCACGCTCTGGCCCATCCGCAACCGACAGTCACTGCATTGCATTTGGTCCCACTGCCATGCTCAATCAACGGCAACTAAATTGGATCGGCCGAGGTTGTCCGGAGTCATGCTAATGACCAGCGCTCAACGGTTGCCTAGGAAAGAACTGAACACGTTCCACGATAGATGTATGGAAGCACAAGCTCGCAGTCACAGACCCCTTTACTTCAGGCTCTTCCTCGGCTTCACCCTCGATGAAAATCCAAGCAGTATGTCATCGCAACGGCATACTACATCTATACACCAGTTATGCCCAACCAAGGAATGATCCAAAAAATATTCTGCGTGTTACACAGTGCAGTACTTATTAAGAAAATCGGTGATACAAGTTGTGGTCCAGAGAAAATAAAAACAGCTCGTCGATCCCCACTGCATCAATGCATATAGATAATGGGACAGGTCTCGAAGTCATTGAACACTGGTTGCACATTCCAGGACCACACGAAAGCCAGAAATGTCAATACGTACATGGTCGTCCCAACAGTAACGTAGAAGCGCGGAAGAGCATCAGGGTTAGGTCCCGTCGCCGGAAAACGTCCCAAGATTGTGCATAGGATCGAGAGAGTACCGTCCAGGACGAGAAGGAGGATGAGGTAATGAAGCGACCCTGAAAGAGCCTCGAAGTATTGGGGGTATAACGTCCACCCTTTCGAGAACGATAATTCCGCGATTGTTTGATACAAGAGGCAAAGGAGCTTTCGTCCACAGGCCGGAGGGAATATGAAATCGGTGAATGACAAGCACAAGAGGGCGGTGTAGGAGATGTCCCTGGAGAAGGGCGATGTTTGAGCGGAGATGATCAACCATGAAGCGACGCTCGTTGGTGCGGGCTCGAATTTGAGCGATCCCGTCACGACGACGATGTACAGTATAAACACCATTGCCCATATCGGCTGCAGACCGTTGCTGTCGAGCATGGATAGACTGTCTGGGATCCAAACTAGGTGTTTAACCAGCAAGGCGGCTGACAGGGCGAGGCGGTATTGGTAGATTCCTGAAGTGATGGGTGCTGCTGCCAGTGGTTCGAGTTTCCTCAGAACGAAGAGATCTAGATGGCCATGCTCGTCGAGGACCGCCCCTTTTGCTGCCTGAGGCCTCGGGCGCATAGGGACATCGTTACGCTCCACAGATGATTTTGGCGCTGTGGGTACGGTCGTACAACTTAGTCGTTGCTCGCTGCTGCCCTGTATGAATGCAATCAGAGAAAGAAAAGGGAAAACGGGATGAAGAACAAAGCAGGAACGCACCTCAGAAAAGGTATATAATCCCTTCTCGATATCCGTTCCGTGATCCATTTTGAGGTACTCTGATTTTGATGTCGAGGCCATTTGACTATTGGTCCTGGTTGGAAGGTACGGCGGCAATCGCCGGCGCACTTGCACGTGCCTTCTTCGCCTTCGTCAGGTGTGCGTACGCCGTAAGTATTGTAAGTAAATAGTATCTACTAGCGCGTTCCCTCGCTCCGCTCGGTCACTTACAGAATTAGAATGACTTAAATTTGAGATGGAACAATCCTGAAGTATTTTTCGGGCCTGCATTTTAAGCCATCTTAGACTTAATCCAGTCATAGTGTTCAGATAATGTATGGTTTAATTTTGGTTTAATTTTGGATCATCAACAAATATCTCAAAGTACATCATAGGGTGGGTTCATTTTATGACCTATTTGCATTTGAAAGTCCCTTCTGCCCATAAATTGTGCTTTTCTTTGGGATGTGGCTGCTTGATGTTGAATCATATGCCCATAAGGTTGAAGTTATTTCTTAAACTTAATACTTTATTGTGAATTCACCTCCAGTTTAAAGCCCAGCTGTATCTCTTTGAATCACTCAGATAGACTGAGGAAAGCTAATGCCACAGCAGCTAGATGCAGCGATCTTATCAATATCCATATTAAGACCTGATTATCAAAGCTACACCAAATGTGTACTGCCAGTGTGACCGGTTGACCCATTGAAACAGTCACGATGCCGAGGTGTATAAATAAGTGGAGTACCCCCCAACAAAGTGAGACTCTAGCACCCTGGCACGACCGCCTACTGATAATAGCGAAATGTCAGGCGTATTTATCATGGGGGTGGCCACTGGTACAGAAAATTCTCCAGGGTCCGCCTCCGAGTCCTCTTACTGTTAACTAGCAAGTCCCCTCGCTCCGCTCAGGTACTTGCGGAATCAGTAACAGAAATTTGTTTTGAGTATCCTTTTTTTTTTTAACTTTTTAATCCACTTATGGCTCCAAATTCGGAAACAAATATGTTACATAATATGACGATGGAGATGCCGAGCGGTGTAAACAGGTGGAGTACCCCCAACAAAGAAGATAGGCGCCCTGGCAGAGCGTCCCCTGCCGCGATAGAGAAACCGAGCATGGCACCAGACGACAAAGTGCTAAGCTAAGAGAGGTTCCCGCACAAACGCGAGGCGGCAGCAAAATCGCGGCCGCATCCTGCTCGCGAACGCCTGGGAAAAAACTCGGCATCTCATTCTGTTCTTCTTAGTGATACCTTGCAAATCCGGGTGGGATGTTAAGGATACTTCTTAAAGAACTTGAAGGTAATTTTGACTCTATAGGCCGCCCAACTCTATAGGGTTGGTATTTATTATGGTAAAGTTATTTATGTTACTCTTTTGACCTCTAGAAATTATGTATCGAATGGATCATGGGCAGTACTGTGCAGCGAGGATATACAAGATGCAACACACTCCACAGATGGGAGATGCGACACATCGTGCTTCGGCTGCCCCCCGGCAGGCGGAGTTTTAACTACCCTAACCTCACTCAAGAGCGCGCTACCGCGCGAAAAAAAACATATCCCCCTAACCCTAACACTAACCTTAACCCAAACCCTAACGCTAACCTAACGCTAACTTAAGTCCTAACCTAGTAGAATCCAAACCTTAGAGGCACCTAACCGGCAGATACTTCGGAGTTTCAAAATTCCGTCAGTGGCAAGCTCCGGCATGCAATTTGATGGGACATCAACGACACATCACTTCGTGCCTGAGTGTGTATGTGTCAACTCTTGTCTACCCCGCTGTGCAGCGATCCATGCATTTAACATCCGGATAGCCAGGTATTTTCTATCTATGTTATACATAAATGGCGAGTTTGTATTTGTTACGGTAGCATCATTTATTTTACCCCTTCCA
>Ga0307517_10012937_pt1 | contig 11390 bp, 12 predicted proteins | sample 23_EM_MG_FD_194515 | JGI IMG/M metagenome (GOLD analysis project Ga0307517, IMG submission 194515) | Populus trichocarpa ectomycorrhiza microbial communities from riparian zone in the Pacific Northwest, United States - 23_EM | ecosystem: Host-associated > Plants > Roots > Unclassified | place... | reverse complement strand
TCTTCCGGATGCTAGAGTGGAGTTGGATTCCGCCATGACGAGGGAGGCACAGGAAGGAGATCGTCGGGATGCGGGAGAGCTTAGGGTCTGAGGGCATCTGGACGCATGCGCTTGGTGGTGGACGTCGAGGACGCAGGGGTAGATAGGGAATGGCGTCCGGACGTGACGTCCGGCCGACGTCGCGTCCAGAGTAACGGTTAACGTTCTGAGTGTCCTGAGCGTCTGATGCACGGGACGCTTAGGACGCATATAATAATTTTTGCTGATGTAGTCAACAGTCAGGAATATCCTTCTGTGTCCTTCGTATGAGGTTTGTTGGCATATATCCTCCGTCTGTGTATGGACTTTAAAGCATGTGGAGCAGACATCTCCTTTGGCCTTGCAGCCTGTGATGGGGTGTCCGAACCTCCCGGATTTATAGCCACTGTGTGGTGGTTGACGCTTGCCAGATTATGGCTGACTTTTTGTATTTGCCCAGAAAGAGTACTGAGGGTGTAACATTGTTGATCTTGGTCTCAGGGATCCTGACTATTGTAGAGGTAGCATTATTCTCTTTCCTATCTTCTTCGTTGTGTTTTAGGATCTTGGCTTCAGCTTTCTCGAATCTGTGTAACTTGGATGGTTTTTCCGAGTCTTCTTCCACATGTTTAGTATTGTTGGGGATCCCAGTCATCGACACACAGTGGATGATAACATCCATATCCGTGAGAACAGTCCTGTCCCAAGTTTGTGCCTAGGGGTGCTGTGAGTGTGATCGTGCTGTTGTAACGACCCTATAGATAGGCAGCTACAGTGGACTAAACTCAAGCCCATATGGTATACCAAGAGGTAACCAAAGTGAGGATAGACCAGTATACTTAGTATACTAACGGTAGACATGAGTTGGTACAAGTGTCAACAAAGTGACTTGGTGACAGCGGGTTAGACAGGGTAACCTTCAGAGGACATGTTCGCGTAAAGTTAAGGAAACATAGTAAACGCTGCACGGGTCTCCGGGGTAACATTATATGTGGTTGCGCAGACTCTTGAAGGGAATAAAGGCATAACAGGGTAAAGTTACCCTACCTTGGAAACATGATTACGCTACCTTAGGGACCCAGTTACCCTACTGAGGTACCCAAGTTACCCTACCTTCACCGACAAAGTCATCTGCGGACTTAGGGGGAAGTTATCCCACTACAGTGGGGCTCTTAGATGTTTATAGGGCCCCTTCGTAGGGCACGAAACGGGCTACTGACAGAGCAGGAGTGGTCCGAACCTCCTGTAACTTTCAGGGGATATTCCTAACACCCCCCTGCGGCCCCAGCGTTGGTACGGCGCGACAGCACTGTACGGCTGTGTAGTTGTGTGCTTCCTAGTAAAGTGAGATCCAGAGGAACGCTCCAACAACACCGTATGAGTTGTGGCCGTCCAACCGACCAGAAGCTGTTCGCAGGATATATAAGGGGTGTGAGGGTGACCGCCTCCTGGGGCGCCACCTGGATAACACCTGGGAACCTCCTACGGGCATACTTTGACCTCCGGTTAGTTGTAGGGTTAACCGTAGAGGGCTTGGGGCTGACCGGGGAAGCTGCAAGGCTTCCAGGACAACCACCCCAAAGCCAGTCCCAGGCTACCCCGTGAACCGTAGCATTACCATGGGTTATTAGTTGACTCTAGAGGTGTGAGTCTTGTCACGATTTATGAGGGTCCTGCATGGTTGACTGTGGGTAGCGCCCATGCAGTCAAGCAGCAGGAGATTTCTTATCGTGGTAGCATGCAGTCAGGTTTAGAAGCTTAGTATAGCCAAGTAGATTTGCAGATGGACTGCGTAGCTTGTATAGACGAAACCGCCGCTGGGCCAGTGAGTCCCAATGGATATTATCTCTATAGTGGGCATGTCGGTGGGCCACTGATATGCTACCAATAGGACAGAGTTTTCTCTCATGCTGATGTAGTTGGAGAGACATCACCGGAAGCACTTCCTATTTGTGGAGATAGTTAATATCCGAGCGGTCCGACTGCCTCCGAGTGTTAACTCACTCTAGGCGGGTGAGTTGGACAGCCCTGAGCTGAGCAGATTGCTCGCGAAAGGTCAGAATGGTTGACGGGTGTCCTCTGGCTTTACATTATTCTGCTTAACTAAAGCAAGAGACACCCTATTCTGATAACCAACGATCCTCGAGAGAACTTATTGAGTGAAGCTTTCAGGCTTAACGATATTAAGTTTTACCGCTTGATTCTACTTTGAATTATCTTCATCTTTATTTTGATCCTTACTTCTACTTTGAGTCTTCGGTGCAGTCGCAATCTGAGGATCCGTCTTCCAACAAAGTGCCCCGGTTACAGCTGTGTGTCTTGTTTGAAAAGACTTGTAGGTGGTGGGTGCCTTGCATTCACATCTGGAAAGGACAGTTGCCATAGCCAGACATATTTTTGCCTCTTCTCTGACAGGGGGTCCGCAAGTGGTTATCCAGTAGTTCTAGTCGTAAAGAGTTTCATTTTGGAAGATTGGTCGTCAGTGGGGGTTTTTGGCTATTGTTCTTCAGTTTCAGTTGATCATTGGCCAGTCGTTCTTATGCTTTCACTGCTTGCTTTGTGGTTGGTTGCTTTGGTGGTATGGGACCCATCTTCGCCTTTCTTTTGCCATTCGCCAGTGTGGGAGGCATGGCGTTCTACGGTGCCTGTGCTGCGGGCCTGGGGTATGCCTTGGAGTTGGGGTCAGGTCGTTGGTTGGTTGGAGCTGGCAGATGAGCTGCTTCTGGCATTCGCTCTGTGACGTTCTCGAAAGGTTTCGAACGGTAATCGTAAGCGCTTGGACATGGTGTGCCAGGATGATGATTAAGGTCGTCATCATGTATTCCGGCTCAGAGTATCTGTCGGAGTCAAATCTGTTGATTTGTTTCATGATGGGGTTTGCTGCGTTTCGACCATCTGCTGGTATGTATTACATCACAATTTTGTTAAGTTCTACTGTGTGTTTGTCTGTTCCGTCCTCCCCTTCTCCTTTCCTCCTACCTTGACGAGTAGAAGTAGATGATGGGGGAGGGAGGTCCTCATCTGTGTCTATCTCCTCTCTCGTAGATGCCATTTCCAGATTGGTGGCGGTTGGTTTTCTCTAAAAGCCAGGTCAGTGCAAAGGTGTGGTGTGGAAAAAAGTGCAAATTTGGTCCATGAGGTAAATAGAGGGGAAGAATCATGCTTAAGCAAGATATAAGAAAAGTCTGCTCTTGTACGTAGATAGTCCAAGTATTGATAACGATTTTGTAGAACAGCTTTTTATATTGATAAGATCTCTTCTCCGAGATTATTGAGTCAAATAGATGGGAAGATACTTGGATATTTATATCCCTTGTCTGAACAATTGCAGTGTCCATGCTACCTGTATACTAACTAACTACGTCACTAACAATCCTTTGAATTTGATGTGTGCGCGAACATATGGAGACGCTGAAAACTCTTGTCCTCATGATTTCTCTCCCATAGTCAACATATTGGTCTGGGCTTCTTTTCTTCCTGAGGATGTGGAGACCTCGCCAGATATTAGCGTATCCATTTATCTGTCAACTGTAGTGATTACAAATTATCTTGCCCTCGGTGTCCATGCCAGCAGTCTAACTCGGTGGACAGAAGATGACCAGTCTTCTTTAGTTGGTTCTGTTGAGAATTGAGTCTGCGCCTGCATCTCATATTCTTGTTCACCGGTAATATATGACTGGCTCTTCAGATCAGACATCTCATCTTTTTCCCTCTGACTCCATTTCATACAGACCTGTCCTTTGTGGATTCTCCTGATCCACTTACTGGGCCTAGTTCCCCCCTTTATAACATACCCCTCTTTGTAGCTACAAGCGCTGTAACTTTCGTAAGAATGTCACATTACATTTTGACCAACACTTATGATAGTATATCTTGCAGCATCTGTACCCCAATGCAGCTCCGTTTGATTCACGAGCCCCCACTTGCATACCATGCCCGACAGCCTGCCCTGATATAGCCTGCAATGAGGATCCGGTTTGACTGACGGCCACAACATTTATGGTATTATCAGATAGGTTCCAATCATGGTGGTCTTTGGTGGTGTGACGCCACTACCCTACTATCTGGTAGTTACCTACTCTTCCAACACAGGGGCCAGAGAGTGTGTTATCTTTATTCTTCCAAGTTTGTATGTGATGAAGGTTGGGTGACTTTGCCTCTTAAATCCTTACAGGGAGTCTGTACCCCTAACCCACCCTTAGTGGGATTACATTTTCCTATCTGATGATTTTAATATTACCGTTGATTCATTGTGATATCAGAGGAATTCTCAGATGGTTCAGCATTGATATATCATTCACACGAGAAGGAGAGCCAGGATAGGCATCTTCTTTTCAATCCTCAAAACCGTGCTCTGTGAAGGGTGTACGTCTAGGGATACAGATCTTACTTCATGCGGGCCTGTCTCACCAGCCAGAACGTTATTCCATCCCTGGCTTAGCGTTTGGTAGCTTGGGTATTGGTTTACCCCTTAGATGGAAACCGCAACTCCCTTCCAGAAAAGATTGGTTCTTACTTAGAGAGCATTTTCAATTATCACACAGCTATCCCCTGTGGGAATTGGTCCTGTCCTCATCTGAATCGGCAACTTGCCTCTGGCCTAATCCTCTGTATCATCACCTATAGAGCAGATCTCTTTGCGCCTAAAACATCTGCCCTTCGTAAAATGGCTGTCCTTTGTAACAAAGTGCTCTGGTAGGTCACCAACTGTTTCTACTGGACTTTGATGAGCATCCTGGCCTGTGAAGTATGTCTTCACCAGCCTTACTTCCTTCTTCATCAGCAACACGCTATCCTCCCTCAGATGCAGTGGCATTATGTCCTGACTCTCATACTCTGGACTCAGTGTCCTGTGGGTCCTATGCGTTCTGTACTTCTGGGAAAAGAAAATATGGTTAGTGGTGGTGCCAGGTGAGATAGCTGTCATACCCTGAATCTTAAGTTTGCTCTAAAGTGTATGAGTTCTATTTTCAGAACATTATCTTTGAATGAGTGAAATTGCCACCGCACTCTACTTGCGCATTCCACAAGTATTCAGATGCCTTGGCCCCAAGATTCGTGGCCCAGGCACAAACCGAGCTGGCTTGGCGCCAAGGCATCCGGATACTTGTGTAATGCGCAAGTAGTCTGAAAACGAGTGATACCCAGGCTACTCCTGAGTCTGGTTTCCTGGCACTGAGCCTCAGTTGCAAACACAAAGCACTCTTTCAGCTCAACAATTGCACTCCTGATCCACATTCGCGGGTCCCATAACAAACCACACAATCGATCGTGAATCTGACACCTGGAGGTTACTCAGCTTTAGGCTAGCTATATACTTGTATAAGATGCATCTATCCGCAATTTTATTCATGAAGTTACAGGGCAGAATGCAATGCAGTTCTGCTGATGTTAGAACTTGATGGAGGATTCCTCCACAGCCACTACTGCGATCCTGGATCTGATTACTGGGGAGTATTAGGTTCGACCCCAGCTACCCCGCAGTATAAAGGCCCTGTCTGTGGCATCAAGGCTCGTGAGTTCACTAACCCTTGTAGGAGTTGTCTTTAAAGGGATCCTCACGATCCCAGAACGCGATGGCAGATTCCTCCACAACCGGTTCGCCTATCCTAGATCTGATTGCTGGAGATGTTTGGGCTTGACGCCAGCTACCCAACAGTATAAGGTATGTCTCTATGGCATCAAGGCTCAGGAATTCGGTTTCTTCTATAGATTGGGTATTATGGTAGAAGCTGGCAATACTTTACTCGAGGGCATATGGGTCGACAACCGCTAGCCTGACCTTGAATGTGTATGCAGAACATTGGTGGGCTAGGTGCCAACTATGCCATGGTATATAGTACGTCTCTATTGGATCTTGGTCCATGAATCAGGCACCCTTGCTAAGAGTTGTCAGTGTGACCCAAGGAATAAGGAACTCGATGGCCGATATCTTGACAACCGCTGGAGAAATTCTGAATCTGATTGCGGGAGATTGTTGGCCCCGATGCCAGCTACACAATGGGATAAGGTAAGTCTCTGTCATATTGCAGCCCATGAACCCACCAACTTATCTGTGAGTAGTCTTACTAAGGTTCGCAGAGCTTGATGGCATATTCCTCGACATCCGGGGAACCGATTTTGAATCTGTTAAGGGTACCTTGGTGGGCTCGGTACCAGCTAGACAAAGGTATAAGGTATCTCTCTGTCGCATCACAATCCAGGAACCCTGCCATCTGCAAAAACCCCTCCTGCGTCAGATACGGGGGTGTTGCTTCCTGAATCTAGTTGTTTTGACTCTGCGTCCTCTCCATCCTGTGCTCCGGGTACTCAGGCACCATCTGTGGTTGCATCGGGTGCATCTAGACACCCTGCTCAGTACCGGGTTCCGTCCAGACACAAGCAACCCTGCCCCCCATGCATCCAGACATCAACCTCAACACTATCGCACATGAGGATTTACCACTACCCCTGAGTACCCTTCTAGCCTTCTCAGAGTCTCAGGCCCAGCCCTAGGGTGAGAAAGGTGTATTTCTTGGCACAGAAAATATGGTTAGTGCTGGGGCCAGGTGAGAAAGTCATGGTACCCTTAATCTTAAGTTTACACTGAAGACCCCAGGGCAGTGTCCCACTGGCCGTCATTATTCTATTTTCAGAACATTCTCCTGGAATGAGCGAACATGCCGGCTCAGTCTAGTCTGAAAGCGAGTGATAGCCATATCACCCTATAGTGCCTGGTGATTTCTCGGCACTTAGCCTCAAACTGGAGGCGACACGCACTCTTTGCATAATCACAACACGCAACATCAACACTCCGGGGCCACAGCTGCAACACTCCACCACAGCCACACAATCAATCCTGAATCTGATACATGGAGGTTCCTGGGCTCAATGCCAGCTATCCAGCGGTATTAGATTCATCACCAGAGGCTTATTATTCATGAAGTTACAGGGCTGAATGGGGTGGAATTGTTAGGCGCACGGAATCACCGTAAGGATTTCTGGGTCAGAGTTACCCTACCTTGACGCGCACGAACTTTGAAGAATAAGGATAACACCCCCCTCCCAGCCAGGGGTGGGGACGGCACGTGATCACCGGCCGCCCACGTAGTTGCGTCCCAACACCAAAGACCCCTATCATTGGAACACATCTTATAACACCGTATACATCGCAGCCGTCCGACCGACCGGATCCTCCTCTCAGGGTGTATGGGGGAGGCATCCGGGCACCTTATGCAAGTGGAGGCAGTTGAACCGGACAACGGGGCATAAGGTTATAGACATGCGAACACAGATTCTCATATCAGTGGGTCGAAGGTAATGGGACACATTGCATATAAGTTAGACTCCTCATGACTACAAAGACGCGTAGGGCATGCAGGGGGTAACCCTGCCCAGTAACTGGAGTGGTGACTCCAGAAAAGAGAAGTTGGCAAAGGATGGAGTACGAGGGAAAAAACCCATTGGTGCCATCCTGAGAACAAGTCATGTAATGCCGCAAGACAAGAATACCACATGCGGTTGCAGGTCGAATTCTCTACTGAGCTAACCAAAGAATGGCCATCTGTTCTCTGGTGATTTAGACTACCTTCGAAGAGCACGGGGGCAAGATAATTCGTAATCATTGTTGTCAATGGATAAACAGATGGGCTAACACCTGACGTGGTCCACACACTATCAGGAATCACAGTAGCCCAGACCAATAAGCTGACTAGGTAAGGAAACAGCGGTGCTAGAGAGTTTTCAGTGTCTAGGAGTGGTCGGACGCGGAAAGTGTTCCCGGAAAGATTAACGAGATACTTAGTTGGTATAGAGATAGCATGTATACCGCGATTGCTCAGATGCGGAATATTAATATCGAAGCATCATGGCTGCTATTAAAAACAACAAGCACGGAGAAGCGATCTTATCAATATAATAGGTTTTCTACATTATCGTTACCAATACTTGGACTATCTATCCTGAGTACCCGATTATATCTAGCCTACCTTACGCATGTCTTCTTAACCTGTTCTCGGATATATTAACGCTTCAGGTTCTAGCTGTCAGAATACCTCACGCCGGAGCTACCGCCCAAGTGTATATTACTACTTCTCATCGTTGAGGAGATGAATCTTTGGCAGAGACACTTATACTCCCAAACCAGTGATCCTATTTGAACTAAGCTCATTGAGGGCGAGCTCAATAGCACAAGTCTACTGCCCAACTTTCATAAGGGAATTAGGCACAAAAGACCCCTATGACGAAACCTACGTGTTCTGGACAAACCTGGAAAACATTATTACAACCGACGACCTGATCGCCTTGTATCGGCCCTGGGAATTCTTTTTTTTTTTTATATCATCTATTCGTTGTTAAGGTATAAGAAATCGCATGGAGCGCTAGCTATGGCGAAAACAAAACCCAAAATCCAAAACAAACAAACAAAGGAAACATCAGGCACCAAAGTTCTTCAACTGGGGTCCGTACCGGTCCCAGGCCCACATACGGGCGCGAAATTCAAGTAAGTATAGCAAAGCAAACCCTCCCCAAACCAGCGGATAGCATGAAAAACAACAAACTTTAAACCTAGCTTTCCTGAGACGACATAAAGTAACCAAAGGAAACTACATTAGAGGAGCGGGAAGAAATAGAGGAAGCAGCGGACGTTGGGCGTGAGAACATGCCTGGAGGGAAGGCAGTAGCCGTGGACTTAATAAAGCGGGCGAGGGCGCCCAACAGGGCGACCGAGGACCAGACGGGGGCATCTGGACCGATGTCCAGGACCCCCTGAAGGTGGTGAGTCCTGCTAGGTTCCTTAGCTGAGCAGTGAAGGATGGCGTGCTCGAATGTCTCGGGGGCAGCCTGGCACTTGGGGCAGGTGGTGGGGACATCGCTGTCCCAGGAGGGGTGGGCGCGGAGGTAACTCTTCCCAGATCTCATCTGATGGAGGCGCCCCGCGGAAAACTTGTCTAGGCCCATGAAGGGATGAGGCTTGAGCGAGGGGCGGTATGGGTACCTGGCTGGGTCCGGCGTGGACTCTTCCCATTCTTTGAGAAGGAGACTCCTGCATTGGAGCTTGAGCTGGGGGTAGGAGCGGCCTGGGGGGGGCTCGGGGTAATGATCTATGAGCAGGTGCTGGAAGGTGACCGGGAGGGGGCTGAGCCCGTCGGGTCCCAGGAGAAACATCATGCAGTGTGGGAGGACGTCGAGAGGGAGGTGGGCCCTGTTCTTCGAGGGCGGCCTTGCCTGTAGCCACGGGAGTGGAAGGCGGCTGCCGGCGTTCCTCGCACTCAGGACCCTATGGTCTGGCGAGTGGCGATGAAGGGATGGGGTTTGCACCGAGGGCGGGAGCCTCACCGTTGCAGGGTTGATCTCAGGGGGGGAGCACATAATTCTAAGGTTTGCCAGGTGTCTCTTGAACGCGAGGAGGAGCTCGAGCGGTGGGAGGCAGGCCTCGATGGCCAAGATATCAGTGAGGGTCGACATGAAGCAATTAGTCGTCCATCTCTGGGCCTTGTGCCAGAAAACGGAGAGCTTCCTAACCTGGGCACGAAAATGTCTGCGCCGTAGCTGAGGATGGGGAAGAGAAGGGAGGAGGCCAGTCTATGGCAGAGGAAGGGGGGGAGGCCGATCCCGGGAGGGGAGAGACGCTTGACAGCCACGAAGGCTGCCTGGGCCTTGGCAAGCCTTTTGACGAAGTGGGGGGTAGTCGAGAGTGAGGGGGTGAACCAGTATCCCAGCCACCAGACCTCACTCTTGGGTGTGAAGACCGACCCGTCAAGGTGGACCGGAGCATTGGAGATGGGGTCTCTGTCCCTATTCGTACGCCAGTGGATGAGCTCCGTCTTGGGGACTGAGAAGCTGACGCCCAGCCTGGACCCTCTGGTCTTCAGCCTCGCATACTGCTTCTGTAGTGTCTGGATGTTGCGCCGATAGGACGCAGAGGAGACAGTCAGACCGAAGTCGTCCACATAGGAGAGGCAGAGACCATAGGGGATCTCGCAGTGGAGGCGGGAAACGTAAATAACAAACAACAGTGGAGAGACTGGGGACCCTTGGGGGGTGCCCACCGAAACCGGGGCGAACACTCTGGGGGACCCCTGATACAGGAGCCGGCAGGACCTGCCAGAAAGAAAGGACCTGGTCCAAGACACAAGATACGGGTTGACCCCTTTGGCTCTATGAATGCCGCAGAGGGTGGAGGGGTTTACGTTGTCGAAGCCCCATTTTATGTCAAGAAAGAGCGTGGAGACCTTTCTACCAGCCATCTGGAGGGTCTTCACCACGTGGGTGAGGGTGGTGACCGCGTCTGAGGCCGTGAGGCCAGCCAGCGGGCCGCATTGGTGTGGGTTGAGGAGGCCGGCCGCGCGGGTGACACAGGAGAGTATAGAGGTCATTATCCTTTCCAGGATTTTTGAGAAGGTCTGGAGTAACACTATAACGCGGAAAGACGAGGGAGAGTCGTAAGAGGGCTTCCCGGGCTTATCTAGCACAATGCCATCAGCCCTCTTGAGGGTGAGAGGATGGGACCCGTAAGCCACCAGAGGGGCAAGCAGGTCGTGGATCAGGTGAGGGGCCGACGTCGGGGAGGAGCGGCCTAGGGCCTTGCCGACCTCGTCCGGGGACAAGGGGAGGCATTCCCTGAACGGGAGCAGTACGTTGTGGAGAAACCTGACTGGTTCACTGGGGAAGCAATGATCGAGGAGGGCCCTGTTGAGCTCCGGCGGAGTGGAGGCACCCGGGAGCTCGGGGAATCGGGGGAGGGACGGCCGACGGCCAGCTTCTTGGCCGTCCATACAGTCTGGGGGGTTGCAGAGGCCAGGAAGGAGGACCAGTGATCTCGCTTTGCCTTCTTGATGGCCTTGAAATAGGCTGACATCGCCGCCCTTGCGGACGCGAGGAGGGCGGCGTCGAAATGATCCCGTTTCGTATCGGCCTTGGGAAGGGGAAGACTTTATATACTACGAACCTGAGGAGGAAATAGGTCAGGTCTGGTACGTCAGGTATTATATTGATGGGAGACCCTCAAGCCCAGACTTTGAGATACTGCCCGTGTGGCGAGGAAACCAACGATAAGGTTCCCAGATAAGAAGTCGAAAAGATGGCTTCTAACGGCAAAGCGTGTGAAGTCATGGAATAGCAACAGGAGGAAGGAAGGGACGAATTGTCGCAGGACACAGCCCCGAGTATGGAGACCGGCAGTACACGCTTGGCCAGGTCACACTCGGGTGTTCTCGCACCCCGGTCCGCTGTGTTAGGTGGTAGCTTCGGCGTGAGGTATTCGGACAGCTAGGACCTTAATCGTAATTATATCGGAGAACTCGTTAAGAAGACACGAGTAATGTAGGCTAGATATAATAACTTGCTTCGATATAGATCGTCGAAGTATTGGTAACGATATAAAAGTGTAG
>Ga0307517_10012936_pt1 | contig 11391 bp, 11 predicted proteins | sample 23_EM_MG_FD_194515 | JGI IMG/M metagenome (GOLD analysis project Ga0307517, IMG submission 194515) | Populus trichocarpa ectomycorrhiza microbial communities from riparian zone in the Pacific Northwest, United States - 23_EM | ecosystem: Host-associated > Plants > Roots > Unclassified | place... | reverse complement strand
GAATGTGCCATATAGAACCACTCGATGGTATCGATTGTGAAAGAGGCTGGGGATGGCATGACGTACCCTGCACGAGTTCGTCTGTTTTTGGGTGGGTGAGAGATTACGCCAAGAATATCAATCTAAGTGGCGGTGAGCAATCAACACATGGCGAATGAGAAAGTCGAATAGCGATGGTTTGGAAACGGGGTCCACTTCCGGCCTGGGAGAACAAAAGGCATGATGAGAAGGGACACGATGATGCAAATGAAGAAGAGTAAGCCACCGCTTTGGTTAGATTAAAGCAAGAAGCCCAAGCGGGCTGTTGCGGCATTCGATGGATGATGATCTATCTCTTCAAGGGGAGGGAATGCACACACACAGGCGAATTCCGTTAAACCTATGTCCATATCCGACACACGGAGGACGCCTGATGATGATAAGGGTGAATAAAAAGATAATCAGCATTCAGTGAATAAAAAAATCGAATGAGGTTATCACAACATCAGCAACGTGTCCAATTCCAACAAATAGGTGAAACAAGGCGAGTCCATTCCATGACTCAACTACGGCTTGATGCCAGTTCACGTTCGATTCGAACAGCCTGAATAGAAAGGAGAACCAAGAAGGTTACTCACATGTGAATCAAATACCCAGGGGTGCATCGATTTCTGAGGATCCAGCTTCTCAGAAACAGTTCTGAAGACCACATGTAGTTGGAACTGCAGTGCATCAAAATGGCGATACGATAATGTGTCGATGTTATGGGTTTAACATTCTGCCTCGCGTGATCCAAACCTCACTCGACTCGGATCTCGCCTCTGAACCTTTTGGGGGAATTTTGAATCAATTCTGTCCAAGGGCGGTGGCGAACGAACGAACGACTTGCGAGCGCCCTCAATTCCACGTGGCAGAAATCCACATCCACAGCTCTTTCTTCCTTGTATCAATGCTATATTGATATCGCATGTGAGCCATCCTACTCCCGCAACTATTCAACATCTCGAAACGCGAGGCGCACAAACACCTTGTTCCAGAAACACGTTTCCAAAAAAAACGTGATTTGGGTTCGGGGCGCATGTTAGCGGGGGGCATGTTCGTTGTTTTGTGCACTCTGGAACGGTATATCGAGCATGCCGGGAGATGAAAATAAATATAGGATGAAGCCGGGAACAAAGAGGGCGGAGGCTATACACATGCTGCACAACTGCTGATCGGGACCAATAGATTGAGAAAATCCACTGGAAAGTTGGAAGACCTCGGTGCAGCGTGTAGGCGCTTACTTCCGCGAATATTCTTCTTGGAAACAAGCCTGGGAGCGAAAAGGGGTTCTGGGTTAGTTTGATACTAATCACTTCCATCCTGCGCAGGCGATTTGGCATTCAGGAGGAACTCGGCTTGGGGCTTGGGACTGCCCCAAATGCTGTGTGCCCACCTCGAAGGAAATAGTTAATTATATTACTGTACCCCAGATCCCACATATACGTGTAAAATCCGTATCTCATGACTCGACGCGTTCAGGAAGACGCGTCTCGCTTAATGCCCAGTGACGCGCTTTTACGTCTTATCGCAAAGCGCGCTAGTGACTCGTGATCACCCTGAATTACTCGAACTCGTATCCTGACGCGCCTCGAGTCAAACTACAGTTTGAACACATCGATCCCTGGCGGGCCAGCGCCCTTTGTTCGACGAGTTCACGATCAATCAGCCGCCTATTCCCGCATACATATTTTGACTCGATCGTTGATTGTTCTGAGTGCCTGGATGTGAATCCAGGACTACAGAAAGTGCCCACGCTGCCTCCGAACCCTGAACATATTAAATCACGGATATTTTCCGAGTCTCTCCTCACTGATTAAAGAACAAGGATTCTGCGGCGCGTGTTCACTGGCATTATATTCGTTGTTGAACATCTAATTGTCGAAGCTGGTATCGACTCGAATTGTGGGTCCGCCCACATTGAACAAGACGAAATGGGAATTCATTGTTTTCTCTCGGGAGTAATAAATTTCAGGCAATTCAACACATAACGGGGTGAAATAAAGGGATGAAGGACAGCTCGGTGACACTATCCACTCTCAGCAAATCTGACCCGAATGAACGAACGCATTTACGTCCCAACAATTCCTGCGGTTTTTTTCCTTCAAGAAGGCAGTCGGTTGTCAGGATGAGAACAATGGCGAGTCAGAGTTGTTCTTGTTCACAAGCTTGGGAGTATATACCCCTGAATATTGTGTTACCCTTAAAAGTGATCAAGCGACGCGTCGTTCACGCGTGACGATCACGATCGGCGGCTGGCATCGCGCAGGGACGCGACGACTCGACGCGAACGCGAATGCCGATGTCACTGGGGCGAAGGCAAACTAGAACCTATAGGCTATTGGGATGTTCACTGCATGCCATAAAATTATGAGCTCGATTATCCTCTTCAGTGGCATTCCACGCTTACGGATGGTGTCCTTCACACACGGTTTCTGCTGACCGTTGTGGGGTGATGATGCTATTGGGGGGGGAAGAGTACGAGAGATTGATGCCTTTTTCGGAACAGCTGCAAGGCTTCAATTATGTAGGCGTTCGGTCCAGGATACTCGCTGGAGATATCGTCGAACGGCATAGTCAAATTTACAGGATAGACGTGTGGGGCCATCAAATAATTAAGATGAGGGGATATTTTGAACAGCGCACAGGATCAGAGTCAATGCGCAGGCCGTCGACAACGGCGAAGATTTGCTGCGAGTTGTACGTTCGTGGCGCCGAGTGAAATATGAATGTATATAACAGAAACTAGAAGTTAATTTACTCGTCGCTACTGGCGATCTCCTGGATCTTCGCAGCGGAATTGTGGTCGCGACTTTCGAATGCTGAGGGGGCCAACCTACAATGGGTAAAAGCTCATTGCATTGTTCGATCGTTTCCCATTGTTCTCGATGGCTGGCCCTTTATTGTATTTTTTGATCTTTTTGCGCTTGGCCCTACTTTGATCATGATGTGATCGTAGATCAAAGTTGTAGGCGCACTTGAATATCGAATATTCTGGCTGCCTTCCTTCCAGTTTAATTGCAATCTCCCTGTATGTGCATTTTTCTTGATTGGCAGCAGATATATTGGCACGTAGAAGTTTGTGTCAGAATTGTTCTCTTCGTTTAAGGGCAAGCTGGTGGCGAGGATATATGACAAGGAACACCGCCAGAGACAGGCAGATATTAGACAGACTGGACGGGATATACATATATTCGTGCGCACTGCCCACACAGCAGGGCTAAGATAAGGAAGGGAGGCAGAGGATGGGTGACAAGAGAAGAACTCGTTAAAGTGATGCACTGATGGGTGGAGGATTCTTCTATTCTTTATTGCAGGAGGATCACTCAACGTCGGATGGTGGCGGGTTCTGTACAAGATAAGGGCAGATTTCATGCGGATGGTTGGGATCTTTATTGGGATCGGTTGATTAATGCAGTCACGTTACGTTGGTTAGGCACTGGTTGCTCTGACACCTAACCAATCGAGCGCTAAACAATTAAGCAACTCTTGAACTGATCAGGAAACCTTTTGTTGCGAGGAACTGCGTATTATTGTATGGGCGTGGCGCTGTTGCCGTGGATGTCGCACTTGGCCGAAGTCGTTGGGGGCCACGTTACAGAGGCCGGTAAGCAGCGTTGGTGGTTGAGTCAGAGACGGGTGCAGAGTCAGCAGGAATCCAAAAAGGGAAAAGATTGCACAGCCGGGAGGCTAGGGATTGCATAAGCCGGAGGGACAACTCGCAAACGGGTTGCCGAGATGAGCGGCGGGGGACAATCGAACCAGCTCAGATCCAGATCTACGATCTTCATGTCATCGGCTGAGGCCCAAACCCGATTTCCTTTATAATGACTCCAGACAGAACGCCAGAATTCATAGCCCCAGCTCTCCAAGCATGTTCTTCATGGCTTCCACATCATCCTCAGCTTCCTCCTCGCCGTCCTCTACGTCCTCCTCTCCCATCCACCATGCCAGCCTCGTAGACCCGGCGTCCCACCATCCCGCCCTCCTCGAGCTCATTGACGTCAAGGTAACAAAGCAGGTGATCGGTAAGTCAACCACAGCTTTCATCAATGAAAAAAAAACTTACAGTCCAATCCAGAATATACTGTCGATCGTGTTGTGGAAACAGTAGACTACGCCATGGGTCGACCAACTCCTTCCAGCTCCCGCGGGAGATCATCAACTCGTCGACCGGAACACGCAAAGTTCACAAATTTCGTGAACACTGTCCTCACTCGTGCAGAGGTCACAATGCCAACACTTCTCGCTTCTTTCGTATATATCGACAGGGCAAGGCCCCACCTCCACATCGGACTGGAGCAATGGGCACTAGAGCGCGTTTTCCTCGGCGCTCTCATTGTGGCGTCAAAGGTCTGTCTATCTTCCTCTCTCTTTCTCTCTCGATGTTTATTCATTAATTATAAATTTACAGTACCTAAATGATTCCACACTGAAAAACGTCCACTGGGCACTCTGTACCGGTGTCTTCGGCAAGCGGGACGTTGGTCGCATTGAACGGGAATACCTCGATGTTCTCAACTTTGAGCTCAAGATCTCGGAAGACGACCTGCTGGCCCATCATGATGGCCTCTCAGAAGTCATCACTCACCTTTCTCACTCGCCGCGCAGCGCTGTCGTGCGCGAAACAGAGATTTCTCTGCCCACTTTCCCCACACCACCTACCCACCAACACGCCGAGCGCCGCCATACACGCCGTCGTACATCCTCTGCCGCTCCACACAAGGCTCCACAAAGGGTTCCCGAGCTGTCTCCCTCATCGACAGATTCGGACGACTCGGTTTCCCCGCGCACACCTTCTGAGGTGCCAATGGTCGTTTCTCCGCCCGTGACAGTGAAGAAACCCCAACAATTTCTGCACCCACATTCACAGTCTAACCACTTGCTACCACCACCGACATCGCATTCGCAGCATGTCTCCAAATCGCGGAGCATCCTTGACTTATTTCCATCGATACCCAAGTCATCCCGGTTGACGACATAGACGTCGCCATTTCCTATGTCTTGTGTTATTTTATTCTCTTTCTCTCTGCGTGTGCACCATCATATCTCTGTTCTACGACATCGACAAACGGACACTTCCTGCACTTTCGGCAAAAAAACGGCGTATTGATCCCACGACTCGTTCTACTCTATGCCAACAATCAATCAATTCCATCTCTAATCCGCCCTTCTTCCTCTTCGTCAATGCTTTCGCAATTGTGTTATCCGTTCTTCGTTTCATCTTTTCATCAATCAGTCATCATTCCATTCAGCATTCATCATATTCCCCATCGATATCGTTCGACACGAACAAAGAGCGTACTAATAATTTAACCCACACTACCCCAGCCAACAACCCCGCCTATCATACATGCTCATTTTTATCTTTATTGCATGCAAATCCATATTTGCCATTTCACTTTGCGCTGAAGACCTACATCCCGTCCACTCCCTCATCTGTTTCCACCCCACTTGTTGTTGTAGAACTATCCATCCCTCTTTGTATGTACACACGTACTATAGTAGCTTGTTACATAGTAATACTAGAAGGGCTATCAGAGCTTCTTCGAATTCCTTTCGAATGCATGAAAATACAATTGTGTCGAACAAATTCTGTGCAGTCAAGCGGAACTTTTTCTCATAAGGCCAAGTTTGGGGTCTCAAATTCTGAACTAGACAATCCGGGAATTCTCACATGTCGACAACCCGACATCCACCAATGTGCTGTAAACATGATCATCTGGGATTGAGGCACTAAGAAAGTATCGAAGTGGAGCCTGGACCTGGAAGAGCTTTGTAGAATACTTCGGCGATTCTGAGGGGTCGCAGTGACTCACGTGATGGACCGAGGCAAATTCTAGACTTCGAAGGACTTTCAAGGGAATTCTAAGTGGTTCATGGGTAGGTTCTCTGGTTGCGACTGGTTCCCATCAGTGGAGGTCTTGTGGGGGTGGAAGTCAAAGCAACTCGAAGACGGGCTTCCAAACCCGCTCCATTTCCGTTTTCCGGACCTTGATAACGTTACACTATCGTATCCAGAAACCTAGGCTTCCAAGATCGGAAGTAACTCAACATCAAGACCCTCAATCCAATTCTTGAGTCGCGGGAGGATCAATTTATCTCCTCCGTCCGCTAGGACAACGAATAGATACCAACCAACTTTACTTGGTGCCGGCAACAAAAGCTTCCTAATTATAAACGACTTACTACGAGTCTAGGGAAATAAATGTACATGCAGGCTTACTCGGTTTCGTGATCACAGGTGCGTGCACTGCTGCTGCCCAATTGTAGTCGAGGTTTAGTAATACTATGCTGTAAACCTGTGGAGGGATTCCCAGGAAGCAGACACATTCAAGCTTACCTCAAGCTCCAAGATAAGGTGTACAGGAAGTTCGAATTCAAAATCCAGTGTTGGAGGCGACGTCGGCGTCACGGTTTGATGATCAAGAAAGTTTCGTGGGTGTTCCTTGAATCGCAAGGAGCTGAATGAGCGTCCTATCGGTAAAGTATAAAAATTGCATGTCATATTAGGACTTATCATGCGAGGTCGGACCCCAACTTTGGCGCAATTGAGTCGAGGACCGAAGGACAAGGGATAGGCGATTTTTCGGAGTAACCAATTCGAGGCAGCAACATCAAGTCCCATTTCGAAGTTCATCCCAAAGTATTCACGATTTCTTGATATCCAAGTACGTGCACCGGACAAGATCTCAACGAACCCAAACTAGGCAAGGCCAGGTGTCCAACGAGAGCTACAGCATGATGGCGACACCATCCTCTGGCACTAGCGAAGACGTCAAGTTCAGTCGTGGCGGCGTATCACTGATGAATTCTTTGAACTTGAAGATCATCTGAGGACCGATAATTATACGTATACGGAATCTTCAGGATCAATACTGCCTTGAAGATCCAAGTGACTCGTGAGCAAGAAGGGGAGACACGGAATACCTCATCCCGAGATCTCTCTTAGTCACCCGAAGCGCGGTGTGCAGTAAATGAGGCAACTTTGACTTACTTAGGTCTCGAGTCGAGTCTAGAGTTGTCCGCGTCCGCGTCCGTTGCGTCTGAGATTGGGTGAATTGAATAGGTTGTAAGACTTTATAGTGCGTTGAGTCGCTGAATCCGGTAATTGCAAATTTGCAATGGAGTCACACAACTTAGTTGGGCTCTCTGGCTGTCCGCCGCCTGTCCGCCACGCGAGGATGGGAATATCATGTAGCCGTCGCATTCATCACATGGCGGCGTCTGTCCACACGAATGGGCCCCTGAATTTATGCCAAATTTATGCTTGGTTTGTTCGAAGTCTATCAAGCCTCCTAGTTGGAGATGTCTCGGAAACTTGAGAATATGCTTTCCTTGTCTAGTTTTAAAAGTGTTAGGATCGTCGATCTGCTCCAGTTACATAGGCCACTGTAGTCAAATAGATTGAGTGTCTCGCTTGAATTTGTCGAGTAGCATCAAGCATAATGTATAATCTCTTGAACAGGATTTAAGCGGTCGACCACTCAAACTCGCTTAAAATAGGACGCTTGGAATAGAACATCGACTGCACTTTATTGGACACCTTCAGGCTCTCACTCCATCGTTCATGCTCTGGAAACCATAGGTGACCCGGTTCTGTAAAGTCAAGGAAGGTTTAACTCGTACGTGCGACAGCCCTATCTGAACCCATGCGAGACAACCCATTTACGCGCTTCCCTTCCTTCCCAAACATGAAACGTCTTCCGCGCGTCTATGGTTTATCCAGGTTGGGACTACAGCGCTAGAGCGTGCGTGCATGCGACGCACCCTCGGGCTCGTGCGCTGGAATCCTCTCCATTGTGACTAATGGACTATATCGCTAATAAATATGAATCCCCTCTACATTAATAATCGATTCGTGATGCCAAAGGATGTATGTAAGTCAGGATCCAGGTCTTGAGCTGAAAGAAGCAAGGAAGAATAGGGGCGAACGGATGATTCCGCCCATCAACCGGCGCCACCTTTCCGCGCGCCGGGCTGGCGGTGATCACTGCCTTCGGGTTTTCCCAAGCTTCAACGGTGTACATAGAGCCCCTGCGCTGGACAATCATGGCCGGGTGGGAAGAGGGCCTCGTGAATGCACCCTTGATCATGAAAACCGAAGTACACCTCAAGGCGGGGTCAAGCGCCCACGCCTCGAGGCCGTTGCGAGTGGGATTCCTATTCATTAGCATTCGATCATCAGTTGTTTGACTATTGCGTTGAACTCCGGTTGCTAGGTATCGTGGGTGGAAACGTGTTTTTCATTCATCATGAGTGTTTTGAACCAATTCTTTGATGTCAGTTGTACACCTAACCTGAGCTCAATCCAAGTCATGCGATGTGATTGGAACTGGAGAACCGTGATTTGGAAAGAAGGGAGGACTAATTATAAGTCAGGCTGGGCAGGGATCCAGAGTGATCGTACTTGGACAGGCTTGACTGACTTGACTAGATACGTTTATACAATTCTACTGATCATATGTCTATGTGCCTGTTCGACTTGAGCGTGGGGATTGAAAATCAGGGCCACCTACATATCTGTCCAGCTGGACTGTCCGACAGATGCGAAAGATTTAATATTGTCAAATTCGTTAGGGAACCAAACTTGAAGACCTGCACAGCAACCAAGAGGAACACGACTTGGTGCCAGTGATGATGGTTGGCCTGGCTTCCAGATCAAACAACCCAGCGCCCAAAGTCGTACTACGAAAGCGTGTAATAGAGTCTATGCACCGGTACACGGATGAGTATAAGTACCTTGCGGTAAACTAGCTGAATCTCCGCTATGGTTATTTGCTCGTTCACGGCACGGGTGTTATGAGCAGCCCATTGTCCTTGAAGTTGAGAAAAAACGAATCAGCCCATGTTGTGTTGAACGTTGAAATGAATTGTGTCTCCGCAGGATATTAACTACTAGTAGCTTATAGTAAATCGAAGCACCATTATCGATTATCGATTCATTTTGGAGCAGTGCCTAGTGACTTTCTACATTCTGGTCATCGATAATTCCGTGAAAGTGAACCACTTCCGGGAGCATGCGACGAACGCATGTACCGGCACTAGAAGAAACAAAAACATAGAAAACGCAAGAAAATTGTTCTATTGAATAGGTCGGGACCCGCTCGGCCCGTTCGGTAATTATGAATGCACTGCCACCTTGGCACATCGCGCTGACAGACAACGCGTTCGTCGACGACCGCGCCCGGCGTAATTATCTCAACCAGTACGCGCGTCCGAAGTCGGTCCGACAGCATCATACGAAAACTACGGCGCGTTTTTATGTAATCTCGTGCATTCCGTCTTCTATATATTTGTCGCCCCCGCCAATTCAAGGATTACAATGTACGAGCTCCGGGTGTTTGGAGTGTCCTCATCATCGGCAATGAGAACGACAATTCCGCTCATCAACGGGTAAGTACCCGGATACCAACGGCTACCAACCTCCATATGTAAGCAACCGAGCATTGGCAACAAGTAGCCCGGATATATGGACCTCGGTTTCGAGTTGGCGCTGGCCCAGGGAGGCTTACTTAGTATTACGACTTAGTTCACATCATACCGAGAAAAAAAGACCCTTTTCTTATTTGCCTTAAAGATTTCGGCCATCTCGGTGGGAAAAAAAATATATTTCGTGAACACTTGGTCGTAATAGTTCAGTACAATCCACTGGCAGCACTTTCTGAACTAACTGTGGCAAGAGAATTAAGTTTGCTATTTTATCTTATTTTAATTTATTTTGTCTCCTACGAACTTGAAGTACGTAGGACTGCAAGACCTACAGCCCATGGCGAGTAGCTCGTGGTCTGACAAATGGCGAATCATCGCGTATTTCGAGCGCTGAACAGGGACGAAGAAACAACACTAGTGAAGTGATAAAACGCGTACCTGGAGATGTCGGCGACCTTGCAACGCGAACCCTCGCAAACCTGCGGTGGACTATCAAGTGAAAGGTAGAGAATATTAATCAATGGTTAACCCGTTTGGTGTGCCGACCATGTGAGTGAAAACACAGGTACGGGATGTTTTCACTGAACGAGAACGATCACTGAACGAGAACGAGGGCTGCGATCCTCTGATCGATATTTTGTAATGATGTCGGTCTTGGATAGGCTCTGTGATTTCTTGGTCCCAACCTAATGGAAATCAAGAAAGTTAAAGGGATTTGGGCGACGAGCGACACGTTCGTGGACGACAAGAGTTGGGCCAAGTTCACATACGCTCAACGGAACATGTTTCGCTGTTTTACCTACTAATTTCAGGGTTGCTGTGCCGCTTTTCTGGGCGTCAAACGTTTGGTCCTAGTGAAAGGGCCTATTGTTTCCCTACTTTTACAAATGGAAACATGAAAAATAGAGGATTCAATGCAACTGAATGGAACTCTATTGAACTTAACGGAAGTTTCTTGAACAACAGCGACGGGGTCCCATCACAGTTTGTTAGATAATTGTATTTTAACCTTTAGGAGGGCCCACTGACAATAGTAACAGGCACAAAATAGGAGTCATCAAAAGCACCGTAAGTACGGAAGCCGAGAAGTATGGGACGTGGATTGACGACTCGATAATCAATCGTATTGCGCAGGATAAGACTCAGCGAGTCACTCAGGTTTACTAATGATGCTCACCAACGACTCGGATGAGTCAGCGCCTCGGTTGCTTCCGCTTTCCCTTTTATGGAAAGTGTTCAACTTCCGACGAGCCGAGCGGTTCATTATATAAATAATAACGGTTCGACTCTAGTTATGCGAAGTGTGTGCGACTGTGCATTGATTTTAACATACGTGGCCTGCATCCGCAGTTATCCAGTTAACAATAAGTTGGGAATGTACAGGTTCGCAGGCACAGCACTAGAATCTAGTGACAAAATTGGTTCATCGGATACATCATTCGACCCGTGGTCAGCGAATCACAGCTTCTCCCATCTGCCAGCCTGACATCGGTCCCCCAACCACCAACTTGATACTATGAGGAATTCCTTCTGATCTTAATATCAAATATTATATCAACTTCTCCTTTTCCCTCGAGGCGCATTAAATGCTTCAAGGTGCGTACGTTACTTGCCAAATTGGCAAGTTAAAAGCTTATTGGCAATGCCAATAAGCTTTTAACCATCACTTGCTTTCGAAGATGTTCGGTTTATCTGGTTTCGTAGAATGAGCTCCAGAATGGAGTTCGGTATAGTAACAAGTGGTCAACTTTTACGACAATACCTGCGCATTTGCAATGCCTTCTTGCTGCAAGCCATGTCAGATCCCATGGGCCGTGTTGACGGGTCCCAGAAATAGTTATAGTCAAGTTATAGTTGTAGGTACTAGGACTACCTCATCTGACGCACAGTGGGTCAAAGAGGCGGGGATGTCAGCGCTGCCACTCAAACTCGTTCCTATTT
>Ga0307517_10012935_pt1 | contig 11391 bp, 7 predicted proteins | sample 23_EM_MG_FD_194515 | JGI IMG/M metagenome (GOLD analysis project Ga0307517, IMG submission 194515) | Populus trichocarpa ectomycorrhiza microbial communities from riparian zone in the Pacific Northwest, United States - 23_EM | ecosystem: Host-associated > Plants > Roots > Unclassified | place... | reverse complement strand
CAAGGATATGACACTTTGATTGGAGGTGGAGCTGGTGTTGGGCTTAGTGGCGGTCAGCTCCAGCGTTTGTCGATCGCAAGAGCCCGACTGCGGAACCCGACTGTCTTGATACTCGGTATGTTCTTTTGCTTGACTTTTATCCCTGAAATTTGACTGACGTAGTACCACAGACGAGGCGACGTCAGCCTTAGATTCCACTTCGCGAATTCTCGTTTTCGAAGCTCTCAAGCGATGGCGGCAAAACATGACGACGGTTGTCATTACCCACGATCTCTCGCAAATTGGGCCTCAGGATTTCGTTTATGTCCTCAAGGATGGCCGAGTGGTTGAACAAGGATTTCGATCCGACTTGGAACTTGTTGTTCCTTCCTACAAGAACGATCAGGGCGAATTTAGGAAAATGATGGAATCGCAACGAGAGACGGGTGGATTCCTTCCTGAAAAGCAGGTCGTCACCACTTCCAGCCAGAATCTGAGGGAGACGCTCCAGAGGGAGCAGAGCCAAGTGGCGAGGACGCCTGGGTATCTCAAGCATCAAAGCATGCCTCTCCGGCCTTTGACATTCGGCGCTTGGATGTTCGACACCGTGGCCGATTTGACAGCATCCAAAGGTTCAGCGCCACCGCCTCTTCCAACTACTTATATGTCGAACCATGATTTACGAGCGCTGCCTACGGATAAACATACCCAGGTGCCAGACCGGCAGCGCCGACCCTCTGCGACTTACAATCCATACATCCAAATTATTATGGTCCCTCCTCCGACACACAACTCTTTCGGTCATCGATATAGTCTTCCATCCACGCCGACGTCAGCGACGTTAACTGCAAACCAACCCCCTCCCATGGTCATGGACAGCGACGAATTTGACAAGGAGAAGAGCACCATGGAGCGCAGCGCCATTACTGCTCGCGAAGCTCGTAGCACCCGCGCCGGCGGCCTTCGACGATGGGGAAATTCGAGAGAGGAGGTTTTGGATTACATCAAAGTTGAAAAATTGGTTTACGACGGTTTTTCTTCCGCCAATGGTTCAGATGGAGAAGCACGACCGAAATTTTGGGCTCTCATGCGTTTGATATACCCTACGATCCCCAGGAAACCCCTCCTTTTCTTCGGCTTGGTCGTCTGCGCCCTCAGCGGTGCTATGACGCCTGTTTTCTCCTACCTGCTATCTCGCCTCCTTTTCGAAGTTTCCATCGGTGCGCAGAACGTTTCTGTCATCAATACTTTCGGCGGCCTCGTTCTCGGTGTCGCAGCTGTCGATGGCTTCTTCCTCGGTCTCAAATACTTTGTCATGGAAACGTGTGGGATGTTGTGGGTCACTCATATCCGTAAATCCGCCTTCGGTCGCATTCTCGGACAAGACAAGAAGTGGTTCGATAAGCCCCTCAATGCTCCAGTGAGGCTCGTACAGATTTTGGTCAAGGACGGCGACGATGCGAGGGACCTCATCTCGGTGGTTTGGGGGCAGTTCTTCGTCGTTGCAACGATGCTGGGAGTTGGGCTGGTTTGGGCGTTCATAAGAGGCTGGCAGCTTACGTTGGCTGGGCTGGCAATCGCGCCTGTATTTGCTATCACGATGGCGGTGCAGACGAAGCTCGTGGCGAAGTGCGAAGTTAGGAATAAGCGAGCGCGTGAGGATGTTGCAAGAGATTATTACGATGTGTGTTTCGTCTTTGTTCTCATCTGCAACTCGAGACGTTCATTTGATGATTCTACTCGCAGATTATCCTCAACGTCCGTGGTATCCGGTCTATGGCTTTCGACGGTGTCTTCAAGGCCCGGTTTGACGTGTCCGTTGATAAATCTTTGACAACCGGCATACGAGGCGCTTTTGTTGAAGGATGCACACACGGCGTAGCCAGCGGTCTTACCTACCTGGCTGAGGCGCTCCTTTTCTATATCGGAGCCCTTCTTATCGCTCGTGGCCTCTACAGCTATCTCCAGATGATCGAGGTTCTCAATCTCGTAGTTTTCTCAGTAACAATTGGGTCCCAACTCATGGCTTTCAGTAAGTTTCTCGATTGCCTCTTTCGCGATACACAAATAAATTATTGGCGTCCTTTAGCCGAGAAAATCGCCAAGGCCACACAAGCGGCCAGCGACTTTGACAGGCTCACAAGGCTCGATATGTGGAATTGCGAATCGCGCGGAAACATTCGCCCTGAAATTTCCGGAACCATCAGGTTCAATGACGTCAATTTTACCTACCCCGAGAGACCAGAAGCCCCCGTTTTGAAGGACATGAAGTTGAAGATTTCCGAGGGCGAATGTGTCGCCATCGTAGGAGCCTCAGGAAGCGGGAAGTCGACCATCGCGTCTCTCCTCCAGCGCCTGTATGAACCAGACAACGGCTCTGTTACAATCGGGGGGATCGACACAAGGCTCATGGATGTGAACCACCTTCGCGATCATGTTTCTGTGGTCAGCCAACAACCTCACCTCTTCGACGCAAGTATTGCAGAGAATATCCGATACGGTCATCCATCTCTTTCGAGGGCAGATATTTGGTCTGCAGCCAAGGCCGCAAACATCCATGATTTTATCACGTCGCTCCCGAACGGATATGACACAAACATTGGGGAAAACGCGTCCCTTATCTCAGGCGGCCAAGCTCAACGTCTACAAATCGCTCGTGCACTTGCCCGACCCTCTAGGATCCTGGTCCTCGACGAGTGCACGTCTTCGTTGGACTCTGAGAACCAAGCGGCAGTGCTCGAAACTATCCATTCCGCGAAGCGCGGTCGTACTACGATTATGATCACACACAAGCTCGAAGCGATGCTTATGTGTGACAAGATTCTGGTCGTGCACGATGGGGAGATCGTGGAACGAGGCTCTTATAGGAAGCTGGTAGAACGCAAAGGCGTTTTTGCAAGGCTTGCTCGTGGTGGAGAGTGGATTGGTTGAATTTTTGGCAATTCACTGTCGTTGGAGTTGCGGTACTTCTCATTCGATTTTTCTTCGATTTTTTTTTTTGTTTTTTTTTTTTCGTTTCACCCCATTCTCAAGACATCCACCTCTGTTTCTTACCAACCTTTTATTTTTGAACTTTTGCGTTGATGCACCTTTTCTACCTCTTACCAGACAGTTTATCGTCTTATTTCTATTGGTGCATGTATCTAAAAGGTTCTATTTACAGAACAAAGTGATGCAAACAAATACCGGCAGAAGAACGGTGGCTTGGAACGAACCTAAAACGTTGCTGATATTTTGGTATTACACCGTGCCAGACGCTCAGTTCAGAGAAATGCAACAGAGGTGAATTGCACAAGGTGACCACCCACGCATGCCTGCCTAACTTGATGATTGTCATTAATGTCATGCAGTCTTGTTCAGCGAGGCGCAGATCCTTCCATGCTTTGGACGCATGGTAACCTCCTGCATGGTATCATCATGGTGCAATGTGAATTGGTTCTCTGCATTTCCGCGATACTCACCCCACCCCCTTCTCTCGTAACTCTTGCACTTTCGTTCCGTTAACGAGATCCAGCAGAATAATATGACATCCTCCCACAATGCAGGGGAGCTGTAGGTATTGCGACTATGAGCTCCGGATCACCAACCCACAATTTTTCATTCCAATGGTGTTTGATAGGCTCTTGCGCCACGAAGGGGTGAGTATTTTACATGGCACCCTCATTAAACGAGAGTCTGGACACAGTTCATACCAAGCGAAGGTGGACACGCAAGATTTACGTTCGCACTAGTCACTTCCCAGCTCTTCCGAACGTGTGTGGTAGGTTCGCTTATATACTTCCCTCCTTTGTTTTGATACACACAACCAACCTTGTCGATTGGACCATCAACGAGACCAATTAACGACCAAAAAAAGAGTCAAAATGGACCTGGGATATTAATAACTATTAACCATAAATAGAGGAGAAAAAGGATATTTATTGATAGGCCATGGAGTCCAGTACTGGTAACCAAAATGCCATGGGGAATATGGCAAAAGAAGATCGGGTAAGATCACCATCGGCACCCGGAACGACAGCGCAGGAACAAGGTCGAAAGTAGTCATGTAAGTCGGCTGGAAGGGTGGTGGATGATGCGCCCACCCACAACCCACAACCAAGCACAAAAAAAATCGGGTTTGTCGTCCGCTCTACGATTGCGGGCCAATGCGTGTCGGCACTGGAGGGTCTCTTAAAGATCGACCCTCCAGCAAAATTTGATCTTTCGTCGAAATTGTTGAATAGTCACACCATATCACGGAAATCAGGGAGGGGAGAAGATGTCAGAAAAAGGAAAGCCGAGAAGGAAGTACAGGTGATGATGAAAGAAAAAAGACCTTTGACGTCGGTTGCGAGAGCATTGAAGCTGAGGTTAATGGGTGATGAGCTGATAGTGAGGTTTCTTATGGAATGGACAAGGGGGTCCCGGACCGAGATTCCCGGACCGGGAGGTGGTAGGTAGGTCGAGCCACCAGGCTGCGAAAAAAATAATTGGACCCACCCTAAAAATCATATTCAAAGGTAAGTTTTACTATCAGATGTAAACTTTCAGTGTGTATTTATGAGCCTCACTAGCATGCAAAAGGGAGAATACCATTTGAATGCCTACTGTAAACAAGTGTCAATACCTCTGCTATGGCTGTGAGACAAGATGGGTGAGCCTTTCTTGTCTAGGGAAAAACTTCAACCACTGGTACTGACAGAATTAAATGGTGCTAGTACCACCTTGAACGCTTAAATTTGCATATAGCGCCCAAAAATTGGGCCTGCAAGACGTGCTTATCGGCTCGGAGGGGAAAGCACCGACGGCGATGATGTCATATTACCATATATATTGATGTGCCTGATTATGTAGGTAGGTAGGTTGCCCAAAACCTGGCGAGATAAAAAATTGGACCCTAGTTATTTTTTTCTGGTCGGCATACCCCCTTGGGAATGGAGCTCATGCAACAGAGAGGAGAGAACAAGTCGCGGAATAAAAGGACGAGGATGGTGTGGGGGGCGATGATGAACCTTCAAAAAAGAGGAGCCTTTGGTGTTGACAGTGATGATATCCAGGTTGGAGTCGACGCCGGTAAACTGGCGATGATGTTGGATACATATGGAGGTCAAATCTACAAAGACAGGCCTTCTTCTTTCAAGTTCCTCGGCCCATGTTTGCTGAATCTTCCTACACAAACTTGAGGCAATGACAAAGGGCCTGTGGCAATGAAGAGTGTATGTCACAACATGCCACATGATTGGGCGGAAAGCTGGGGGCACATAGTTAAAAATTTCCTGGCACCAAAAAGAGGGCAGCGTTGCTCTCTTGTATTCTGTGGCCATGAATCGCGATAGTGGCTGGCTTCGCAGAAACCAACATCCGATGAAAAATGATGGACGATGAGGAAGAAGGCCAAGCATTCATCATCCACGATGTGTTTCGACTACCCTTCCTAGCCTTCTGCTATCCTGTCATCGTAAACTACACTCGTTGCCTGGAGCACCAGCACCATCTGTCATGAACAACAGAGACGCGTCCGCTGCGGCAAAAATGTGCAGGACAGGCACCAAGGTCCTGCACAAGAAAGGAATGCAGGCCCGTCTGGAGCATGGTTCAATTTTGCCTCGGGTTGTCACTGTTGAGTGACATGGGTGGATAGTATGACCAAACATGCACTTGCTGAATCAAGGAGCGGAGGGAACGGCTATGGGCGTAAAGATAGGTTATAGTAAGCTAGGCAGCTAAGCACCATAATGAGCAAGGATGGTTCGTGAGGATAGGTGGTTTGCATAACAGATGTATGGATCGCCAATACATGAAAAGGACGATCTTAAACTTGAGGAAGAGCTGCAGGAGGGTAAGGGAAAAGGAAACCAGCGTTGAGCAGGGAAGAGGGCAGGTGTGAAGAAGGGATAGCTGTTTCTGCTGTCCGTCCTAGCACTGAGGCTGTAGGTGGGCAAGTTGGAGGCGGTCGAGGAAGTCGTCCAGATGATCAAGCGCTAGAGGGATGAACGATATATGATCAGAGGTGGCCGGAATGAAAATCTGGCTACCCAAGACCGCATCTAATTGTCATACATAATTGCTTGATAACAATACCCAACCTGGCATTGAAGCCACTCAGAACTATGAACAGTCAAGGATTCGTGTCAGCTTTGGGGATTTGGCCATGTCAGGGATGAGCTTACCAAGGTTATTCCGAATCGTCGAAGAAGGAGAGGCAAAGAATCAAGATTCTGTTATGTAAGAAAAAGAAGAATTGTTTGTTGATCGTCCCGTATGATGAGTGGGGGCTTGTTGGTGTTTGGCAATAGCATCCGCATCTGTTATCCGTGAGTATCCCTGCATTTTCGCAGCAGCGAGTTATAAATAAAACGCCCACCTACCTGTCCATCCTCAGGCCTCAGTCATAATCAAACGCGAACTCTACCGACCTGTATTTTATCCCAACGGCTTTGAACTTTTTATTTTTCATCTAGTTCTAGCAAACCTGCTGCTTTTTATCGAGGCTTCATGGAAATTTTACCAGCTGACATCATTAAATGTGAACTTGCTTTTTCCGACGCCTCTCGACCATGTAAGTTCCCTCGAAAGCTTAGACTATGAACCGCGTTTAGCGAACATCTTTTTGTCGTTAGGTTAATCTTCGCTTGGATTTCAAATGTGCCACTCTCGCATTTCCGACGATTCCCAACCGTACAAGAGATCTGAACTCGGAATCAAGTAGTGCTTGAAAGTCCGGTCCGGTCCGGTTATTGGCCCCCTAGTGGCTCTAACTGAGACCGAGACCGGTTAGTACATTCTTGGAAACCCAAATTAACCGGACCGAACCGATACAAACTGGTTATAGTCTGGTTAGTATTGGTTAGTCTGCGGTTACATAACCGGTTTTAACTGGTTATGGTTATTTAGGTGTATAATACTTAATAACAATTAAATATACAAAGTTAGTGTAATAGCGAGAATGAAGTCGTCATCGACTCCTTTGCCTGGGGTCCCAACTGCCTCCAGTTGCCTCCACAACCTCATTTAGGAAGGAAACAAGTCCAACGAGGTGGCGTGTTGGTGAAACGTTGCCCTGCCATTTCGGGTCAAGGGTGGGGTGACTGGTGACGCAGCCGGTTCATGTTGGGTGGGTGGATGAGGATCCAAGGTGACACGGCGGCCTCATGATAGGTGGTTGAAGATATGGTGAGCTCAGGTGACGTGGCGATCTCACATGGCGATCTCGCATTGGGTGGTTGAAGATATGGCAAGCTTGGGTGACGTGGCGATCTTGCATTGGGTGGTTGCTGATATGGTGAGCTTAGTAGCTCGTTGTGGGCAGGCCAGAGTGCAGTCGCATGGTTGCAGTTGAGGAACTCGTGTGGGGTGGTTATGGTCCGTGGTGCTGGAAGTGATGTGGCAAGGATGGCGGTCGCAGGGGCACTCATGGTAGGGTGCATAGCAGTTCGTGTTGGTTCCTAATGTGGGGTGTTTATCAGCCGGTGCTGGAGGAGGCTCTGAAGAGCTCACGCACCTAGTCAGGTCTCCCCTATGCCACCCCCCAACCCCCTACTCCAACTTGTATAAATAGAAACGCGAAAAAGGAGCCTACATCCCTCATTGGAGGGGAGAGGCTGGGTCGCGGCTGCAGGCGATGGACGCGAGCGTGAAGGGGCACTGGGCTCGACAACTCAGACGATGGTGGTGGATGCGGAAAGACGATGGTTGACGCAGCTGTCTCAACATCACACATGTCACGGCTATTGTCACATAAATTTTAGTCAACCGTAAACCCAACGTAAACCTATGGATTCTGAACTAAAAAATATGATTTTGGAATTGTTAGAAAGCTTGTAAATACTGGAATATTTATATGTAGTTTGAGGACACAAAGACCGGTTATAACTGGTCCTAACCGGTTTTGTTCGGTCTTGAATATTTTGAGATCATGACTAACCGCTAACCGGACCACAGTTACAGTTAGGATCGGTTAGGATATTTTTGCAGTCCTCAACGGTTAGGGTCCAGTTAGGTCTCGGTTAATTTCCGGTTAACTAACCGGACTTTCAAGCACTATACCTCCCTGCCAACTACTAACATTGAAAAAACATTAGGACACGCTGCCACCTCCACCTCTCTTGCGTGCAAAGCGAGCCAGAGGGCATTTTGATGCCATTCGCGCCTCCTCCACCTCCCTCTCATGCAAAAGTGAGATTTATGTCATATTTCAATGCCATTCACGTCCCCCACCTCCCTCGCATGCAAGAGCATGCCGGAGGTGGATTTTTCTTGCTTTTTGACACCGTTCGCACCTCCACCTCTCCTACATGCAATAGCAAACTGGAGGGCAATCTCCCTCGCAGGTATGAGGTCGTCTCGATGCCGTTCGCGCTTCCTCCACCTCCCTTGCGTACAAGAGTGAGCCGGAGGTGGATCATATTGCATTTTCACAACATTCCCGCATCTTCTGCCTCCTTCACATGCAAGAGCAGGCCAGAGGTGGATTGTTAATCGTTTTTTGGTGTCACCCCTGCTTCTTTCACCTCACTTGCGTGCAGCAGCGAGCCTGAGGTGGGCCATCATTCCATTCTTAGATTAGTCTCATGTATATTCTTACTGTATTTTTGCTTTATTTTCTTCAAATTTCTTGAAACCCAGTGCGGGTTCTTGAGACTCAATGAACCTTTGAAAACCCACGAACTCTTCCAAACCCTTACCCTCGCTGAAACCCCTACCCTTGGTAGCGGGTACAGGTAGCCCTGGAAAACCCCAGGGCTACCTGTGATAATCACTACCTGTGCCTTACGGCAAAGAACTCATGGGTGCACACCTATCGCGGTTGGAATGCTCAACCACATCATATCTACTTGATCTTGAAGGGCTTCGACGTCTATTTACATCAGCAAATTTGAGTGCCCAAGGTAATTTTGGATTGACCATCTTGGGAGTGAAATTCATAACCGACCTGGTGATCACTGGCTGGAATTGCGGGCTAAGAACAAATCAATAGTTCTCTAAGGCTTCATGGGGCGTGGCCAATGCATGTATATCTATCCTCATGATCACCATTTCCCACACTCCATTTGTTGTCTGGACAATAATCAGCAACCCAAGCATGGGTGGCCAATTGGAGAGCTTCATCGAGATTGTGAATGCGAGATAGCTCAAAGCTTAGTGCTGAACCTAAGTATACCTGCATCAAGGTGTACCCATGTACAGGGTATGAACTTTGGCAGCCCAGGATGTGGGTTCTGAAGGTCGCTCCACCCTGTGTAGGTTTACTGCTGAAACTAAGTAAGAAAGCAATAACATCAAGGTCGGATTTGCATCACATGCACATTTAATATTGAATCGATAGAAATAATCTCCAACAAGCCTCAGAATTAGAGTTATTGGAGGTGTCCTACTGTAACATTGTCTTGTGTAACATGCAGAGGTAAAGGTGCGATGACTCTCATATTTTGAGCTTCAGTGGCATAAATTTGAGAGCTCAGAGGACTGATGCATTTAGCTCTAGTTTTGCATCGAACATACAGTTACATAAGTAACCAGGTAATACCTGGGTTGCCGTGAAAAGTCATTTTGCATAGAATTTATACTACCCCAGGCACTGAACTTCACGAAGGTCTTGCCCAGACTGCGAGATCTCCGTTATGTGTGCACTATCGTTGGGAGTGGCAGGTGCTGCATCAAATCTAATTTCTGAGAGGATCGTCAATGGCACCTTCTCAGAGCCAAGTAGCATCTGACTGTTGATTAGGGCGAGCATCGAATTGGCGTAAAACTTTCCAATGATACCCACAGGGGTTTGGTAATAGTTGTTCAGTAACATTGATAGTGAAAAGCTCACGATCCCAATGATGGCTGGGATTGGCATATTCAGATACATAAACCGAGGATTGAAATAAAATTTATGTACCTGTCAAAGACCCTGTCTCTATTGAGAGGCGGATAATTTTTTTTAGAATTGCTTTCGTAGCTTTGAAGGTGGTATCGCCTTGCGAAAGCTGTCAAATAGGGAACGAGATCTGATTACCCTCCAAAGACAATAGGGGGAGTGTAATGAGGGAAACGCACATAATAGGTCATGCACATGGCAATAATGATATCGCAAAGAACCCCCCCAACATTCCATATCTGCAAGGTAATGTCATTAAAATAATGGGGAATGAGCCTGTGAGGTGGTTCGTATGCCAATGCTCATATACACGGGGATCAATATTCCAGGTGTCCTAAGCAAGGAGTAATGTTTTGTCTGCTGCACTTGGACCCCAACCGCTATCCCACCCCAAGTTGAATGAAGGAGAGCTGTGTACGGTGCAACAATTTTAGGAGTATTCCTGAGATCCTGGATGCAGCAGAACTGTTTGAAAATTGACCACTTACTACAATAATCGCTCCCAGGACTTTCTTCAATTGAGCCAAAAAGCTGATCCGATGCACGTAGAATCCCTGGACGATTGTTGTTTCTTGGCAAGATGTTAGAACATCAGCCGCCCATGCATTACGCAAGAGAGCTCACCTATTGCAGTGAGGATTGGAACACTCAACCATGCCGTCCCCACCTGATCAATGGCTTCAATATCTCCAAAACCAGTAACAAATAACCGGAAGCCATTTTCGATAATGAGAACTGATTGTATGAATTCGAGGGTGTATATTCCATAGACCAGATATTTTATGTACGCCCAGTCATTAGGAAATGCGAGGCAGTATAGCACTATGCTGTGTTGTCAAGAAACATTCCAACGAATTATGAGGAAAAATTATTCACAAAGTTGAACCGAAAGAACTCCAAGTAACCCAGAGTTCAGAAGGATTGAGAGCAACTGATATCAATTGAACGGCATTATTTGAACAGCACTTTCGGAATAAATGTATCAATACACACTGCTGGTCCTGAACCAAGGGGGTGTCACATGTTGATTTCCTGACATAGGGTTGGTTAGTTAGTCCCCTCAGAAACCCCACTAATTTTTTTTCTGACCCATGTGAAAATATTGATAAGATCATGATAAGATAACTAAAGTTGGCCCAGTGCACATTGATCAGGTTGGTGGGCCATGAAGAAGCACACTTGTGACACAATGAAGCTGGCCCATTTGGCAGCAGCAGCCATATAAGCAGATGCAATGCAATTTCTTTTCATATTTTTCTATAAGCAATGCCCCGAAAGATGATAACTAGTAAACACCCTGGATCAGAGGTCAATCAGAGGTATCCTCATCTAATAAAACAGGAATAGCAAGTTTTAATAGTTCTAATGTATCGAAATAAATAATTTACAAGTGATTAACACCCTTATTCATCCAGACAGCTGTGTCCTCTGTCCACAGTGTGACACACTTGTTCAAGTTGGAAAAGTTGGTATTGCCAATTAAGTACCTTTTGTGACATGTCAGCAATGCAGCCAAGGATGGAATGATTAAGCCAAAAAAACAGCATCAATTAGGGTAGAGATAAAGC
>Ga0307517_10012934_pt1 | contig 11392 bp, 15 predicted proteins | sample 23_EM_MG_FD_194515 | JGI IMG/M metagenome (GOLD analysis project Ga0307517, IMG submission 194515) | Populus trichocarpa ectomycorrhiza microbial communities from riparian zone in the Pacific Northwest, United States - 23_EM | ecosystem: Host-associated > Plants > Roots > Unclassified | place... | reverse complement strand
ATTTCAAAAATGCGCAATTGAATCCTTCCACAAGGACTCAATGTATTAATAAGCTAAAATCTGCTACTAATAGGTATAGTATATAGCTTTAAGATAAACTTAAGGATGCTAGGAATGAGCCAGAACTGGTGGAGCAATGAATATATTGCTGTGGAAGTGTAAATTTGATGGCTTATGCCATATTTAGATTGCTTATGCCGCATTGGGATGACCTTATGGAAGGCGTCTCAATTTGGCATAACTTATGTCTAAATCCGGCATAAGGTTGCTCCAGACATGGCACCATAGCCATAATCGATAAGGCTTAAAGCGTGACTCGACCCTTGTTAGCTCTGAGATCTGGGCGCTGATCACTGATATGATGCGTGCTTCCCATGACCCCCTCGGAATATCAGGGATTTCTCGGCCTGCCTCCTTTAAGCAAACTGTGATATTCCGCAATTGATGATAAGTCACCTCATGATTATATGGACACGATTGGATCCCCTTCGTTTCCGCGCAGCCCGCTTGGCCTCCAACCTGGATGGATATATGGCTCCCAAGACTACGCTTGCTTCCCCCCCTGAAAAAACGACGACAAAGAGCCTCTTAGGAAGTGATCGCCCGACATACCAGTTCTGGGTCAAGAATGTCTTGCCCTCCGATGTGGATGTAACATTACGAGTTTTGGCTCCTTTTCCTTTCTAACATACCATAAAACTAACGAATATATTGGATTCATCAGGAACTTCACACCCACCTCCTCTCTGAACTTCAATTGCTAGATTTGAACCCCTCCGCTCAGTCTTCTGATGATGAGGGGGATACAGAAGAGGAGGATCAATATCGTCACCACGAAGACGACAAACAATTTCCTCGCTTTCCTGGGCACTTATCATTCACAAGGTGCAATATCGTAACCATAACTCGACCATTGCATCTATCCTAACGGTTACTTCAGCAATCTGCCTTATGGCCAAGGTCCAGCAACGCCGCCACCCATTGAAGATGCGCACTCCTCTGCAAACAACTTTACTCAGGAGAAACGCGAGAACTACCCCCCTACTCCCGTCATTCATACCTCGATAATTGGAGCCAAAACATTGAGATATGATCCGAATCTCCGCGACTCAATAACAACTCTTTCGTCCCGAATGAAGCTACAGCACCTTGTGGCAACAGTCATGCAGGGTTCACCACCTCAGCAACAGATATCAGTAGTCGCAGACCTGATTTGGGCAGCCAGCTCGGACTTGGATGTTTTACTGCAGACTCTACACGGATTGGAACCGTTCCGCATTCCCTTCGATGTCGTTGCCCACTACATTTGCGAAATCCTTGGAATCCAGGATAGTTTGTCACGCCAATCTCCTCATATTCATTCTGTGTAAGCATGAATTAATCAGGTTTATGAGTGCAGAACGCTAAATCCCTTAATAATTCGTCTTTAGGGGATCATTGAGCATAGGGAACCCGGAACAATGCTTAGAGGACCCGAAAGAACAAACTGGTGCCAATATTAGCCCTCAGCCCATGTGAGCGACTGTCACGGTAACGACAGCAGCTATGGCGAAGACAGCAGCTACTACGGCGACAGCAGCAGCTACGACGATGGTAGCTACGGCGACAACAGCTACGTCGACAGCAGCTACGTCGACAGCAGCTACGTCGACAGCAGCTACGTCGACAGCAGCTACGTCGACAGCAGCTACGGCGACAGCAGCTACGATGTCGGCTACTAGTAAAGAAACAGCTGCACTGGTTCTAACATCAACCCCAAAACAAACAAACATGCCCCCCACAACGTCCTCCCGCATCGAGCACAACCCAACACCTTCAACGTCCGAGTCAAACTTACCACCACTACCGTCGAGTCATATTCAAACCTCTAGTGATAACAAGTCAGTCCTCTTTCCCAAGAACCATTGCAAGGTCCATTGAATAGTGCAATGTGAGACTGACTTAAGCCCTCATTAGGTCTTTTTTCAGTGCATTTCCTCACACTCCTACGTAAGGTTGTATTTGTCGTAAAATTATCTGTGTCATTAATCCTATTTCAAGTGGCCCAACCTCAATGGTTTTTGATTCGAGCTGGATGGCACGCAATCACAATGACAGAGACCGTACACCACCCAGATTCAATGTTTCTACTTCTACACCTCCCCCTTCACACATGCCTCCTATTCCCACCTCCTGGCGCTCTTTAAAAGCTAAAGATGGTGAGAAAATGTACTGGACTATGTCTGACTCTTCGGATTGGCTTCTCCATCCCAGCATACCAGGAGCCAAAGTCGGACACATCCATCTTCATAGAAACAACGCTGCCGATGAAATCCAGGTCTGGCTACTTGGAGTTAAAAAGGGAGATTGGGTTGATATTAGCGAAGAATACAAGACCTGCGGAACAGGAGATGGGCAAACAATTGTCAGGCATCCTTTATTTGTGGACTTGGTCCTCAAGCGCCGTCATGATAGCAATGCTCCCTCCTTTGTGAAGGAAAAGCCGAGGAAGATGGTGGCAGCGACGACGAAGAGTACTCCGGTAGAAGGGATAGTACTAAGGAAATCGAGCAGAAAGAGGAAAGAGAGGGTGAATTGATGAATTAATTGTTTTTGGTTTTGTTTTTGGATTGCCAGTTGGCCCGAACAAGTATAATAAGCCATATGTATGTGTTTCAAATATGCAAAAGGTAACTTCAGAACTTCGCTTGCAAATTTTAAACAACCATATGTGAGGCATGGCAGCTCGGACTTTCTGGCGATCGCTGTGCCATGCGGCGGCAAAATCCGCAAGGCCATAAACGTGACCATTTCACTTAGTCGCATGACTTCTGTCTTCGAGACGCGTCAGCAGTGGTCACGCGTGTTGTATTCAACTTGTGCTAAGCCGCACTTTCCATGCACTCGCGATTGGTTGAGTGGTATATTTGCGGTCGCCCGTCCAGTCTCGCTTATTTAGCCTGACTTCCACGACCAACCGCCAACCGCTTCATGTCACAATGAGCGGCGGCGTGATGGAAAAGTTGAATGGCGATGGATAGAGAGTTTTATCAAATTTTTTGGTGCTGCCTCTTGTGTGATTAAATAAAATACTGAACTCTTAAGTTTTAAGTTGCTGTTATGAATTCTAGCATGAGCTGCAATGACAAACAGAAATACAACATGTTCAATTCTTGTGTTAGGCATAAATCTGGAAGATTGCTTACCCGGTCAACAGGGAGGATATGAATCGCGTCTATTTCTTCTATGGGCGTCAATACGAAGTGTGAAACAACCTGGTTTAGCTTGATAACCACCGCTCCGATATGTTGTGAGTCGCATAGATACCCAGCAGCGAACCCGAATGGGAGATAGGGATCGCAGAAGTTGGCTCGATTTATAGGAGCATAGACATGGAGAGTGAGAAAGTAATCCTTCTTCTCCAATTCTACCCGACCACCCAAGCTTGAGGTGGAGAAAGAATATTCGAAAATGTTCTGAATCACGCCGGCTTGTATTACTGAGTCTGACTGACGAAATAAAATCGCGCTGTTCAAATAGTGAGAGGAGTTGTAGGTCCCATAACAGACACCATTATGCGAAATTTCTTCGAGGAAGAGGGCCTTGTTCAAGGAATAGGCATGTCCATCTGCTTGGGGCAAGCTTGATAATAACTGGAAGTGAGCATCGTCCAGAGAACCAGGGATTGATTTGGCATTGGCGGTAAATCCTGGCGTCATCGGATCTACTATGGATGCAAGCCTGAAACCTCGAATATCTTCTTTTTCGATTACATCCATGGTTTCCACGAGATCTGCTACCACATTCTGGAGATCATCATCATCGGAAAGTATGGCAGAGAGATTTGCATTCCGAACTGCTCCTCTGAGGAGGGTGCCTTCCATTTCCCCTGTTGTTGTGGTTATTTTAGCATCTGAAGCAATGATGATGGTGGACATACATACCAATTTTGTTATTGAGATTGATCCGATGAAGAAATCCAATGTGCTGTTTATAATGAGATGCTCGGTATGAGTGGACAGGCCCAAATCGCCGAAGAATGTCCCCAATATGAAGAGCGCCATGGTGGATGGGTCGCAGTGAATGGTGTGGAAACAAAGTTTGAATGCCTTGGATATAACGAAATATATGCTTGTCATATGCCTCCACTTGGCCTGGGGATGATATACGCATATTGGCTAGGCGCACAGCAGTGATGAGGTCCATAAAATTCCCAAGAAGTTGACGCTTTCTTCCTGCCTCATTCTTCCAAATCCATATGAGCGTAATTGGTAGGTGAATTGTACAAACCACCCACCAGTTGTCCGCGCTGAGCTTTCCTCTTTTTGCTGTTCCCCAATTGTGAGGGGCAGGAGTGATCCAGCTTGGAAGTTGGGCTTTCTTCATGTCAAGCCAAACAGCCTCCATTACATCTTTGCCGAGAACTGCTGAATGCACATCAGTGTCCGGGATAAGGGACCGAAGAAATGCGCGCGTCTGAGGATTCATATTGATCTAAAACTTCAGGTGAGCTTTCTGTCACGAAAAGAAATTTTCATTCATACAGAATTCAATATAGAATCGTGCATTTTCAGCTTTGATCCACTGTCAGGGAGGCCAATATTGAGCACACGAGTAACTGCTAAATAAAGAGGGCGTGTCGCCTGGGATAAAGCCCTCTTGTGTTTGATGCCGCAGTCATCACTTTGGTCAATCAAGTGACGGATGATCCTCAGATTTTTCTTGTCCAGGAGAAGTTGCTGCAATTCTCCTAGCGGGGTTGACACCGTGTTTGGTTCGTTCTCGTCCAAGTTCATCATATCATCCTCGTCGTCTTCATCACTCTCAAGATCGGTCGCCATTTCAACTTCAATTCCAATGCGGACACCATGCCGAGAAGGAAAATTTTCCATGATGGAAATATCGACCAGACCCTGTCGCTAATCATAAGTATAGGAAGGTCAGAAGATATACATGAAAAAAGACTGTGATGAAATATACCCAATTATTGAGTTGCTTTGCCAACCACCATTTGGTCCCAACGACATTGCTGGTACCTTCCTCTCGGATATCATAGTAGATGCAGATTGTGTACAATTCATGTCGGTCGAAGTTGAGAATCTCATAGAGCAATTCTAGTGGGGTTTTGTTCTCCCTGATTAAATCGTGACACTTTTTCAGTGTGGGAATGTCGTCAGATAACACTTTCGTTGTAGGTGGAGTTGTTTGAGGAGGAGGAGATCCATCACCACCTACGTGCTTGACATCTATCCCAAACAACTCCCGACAGTGATTTTGGAGAAGCCCTAAGTCGAGGGTATGCATGGATTCTACCACAGTGAAGAGAGTTGGGTCAAAATAGGGAAGATTGAATAGAGGTGACCACCGCCATCCAAAGGCGTCAAAAATAGAATCGCGGTCATGTTTGTTTTCTGCATCACGCCATAAGGTTGCAAATTCGATAATATCAGAAAGCTTCTTTTTTGGCCAGTCGGTGCGATGCAGAATTCCGATGTCATGGATGTCAAGATCGCAGAGGGTGCAAAAGTAATGTGAGGTGGGTGAGCTTGCACCAATGACTTGGCACGCTGCGAGCATGTCGCAAACTATTGGGATGATCATGGCTTTGAAAAGCCTTCCAAGTCGATGTTTGTAAGTTCGGGAGAAAAATACCCCTGGATGCCAAAATTCAAGGAAAGCTTTGACGACGAGCTCCAGATAGTGATTTATTTGATGGGTGCTTGGTTTTTCAGGAATAATCCCAGCGAGATAGAGGTTTTCAGGTCGATACCTGAGATGCCAGGGTAGATTGAGGAGTACAAGCCAAATTCCCGTCGATGAGATACTCTGCCTTGCGGTTTTATTTCCTAACAGATCGAAGCTGTCGACAGAGAGGCTAAATATTAGTCTCCCCTCGTCTTTTGGGCCTGGATAAAATTCGTTCCCAGAGCTATCCTTGAGTTTGAGGATTACATCCAATGCGCAGATGTCATCGATCGTACCCGTGGTGCAATTTGCTTGAGGTTCAATGTGTTCTTCAATACCTTTGCGTGCTAAGAGTCGTCCCATCCATGATTTGAAATCTTGATGATAATACTTTCGTATTGGAATTGACACGAAACGATCTCCTCCCACACGTCTCTCCTTCCACAACGGAGCACCGCAAGGACCCTGATCCTTTGTGTCCTGATATGTGCAGTGCGAATTAACCGCAGAGCGGGGTGATGATGATGGATCCGGAGTTATCCCGTTTGGGGTATCGCCGGGACCGGGCTCATGAAGGTAAAGGCAGTGGCATGTGGAACAGCAAATATACTGGGTAACGATCGCATCAAGGTGGAATTGGGAAGAACAGGTCTTTGGGATCTTGGGAATATAATTGAAAGTCGTTTGTACTGAGAGTGGACTCGGATCTGCAGCAGCGCGAATTATATCGCGGATCCCACCAAGCTGGACACGAAGGGCCCTTCGAGGTAGAAAATAAAAGTTTTGCAGAACAAGTGTGAGGACCGCCGCTGCCTTTGCTGCTGGTATCACTGGTTCTTGTTGATAAAAATGTGGTTCTATGCGTCTTATGGTAAGAGCAAATACTCCGAAACAAAAAATCTCACCTGTGTTCACCACTAGGGGTGCTGGTCCAAATGTTGCTCCTTGAGCAGGGACAGTAATAATGCTACGATGTTGGGCCCAATGTATGCCCTTTTGGTGATTAAGATAGACCAAATGATCGGAGATAGCTAGAGCAAGAGCGTCTCTCTCCGTGCCTTCGATGTTGCCAAGGTGTGCAAGGATGTTACAACACCGAGACTCTACGTGTACGAATGCTTCATTCACCTGTCGGTAAGGGCAGAGTGCGTACTTTCCCGAGTTTCCCATGAGCATCTCGCGGTCGTCGAATTGGGAGGGGATAAATTCCCCATACAACCGCGGGTCATTCAGAAAGATGAGCGGTTTGGTGAGGGACGTAGTGGGACAGCTAGAGAGATACAAAAATTCGTCTTCAAAGCATTTTAATAGGGATTTGTTTCTGTCTTCCGATGAGCTGTCTCCGGGTGAGGGATATTGAAGTGAAGGATCCTTGGGGACAAGTGGGGATAGGAGTGGGTAATTTTTGCTGCGATTGCCATATCTACCCATCAAGCTCCTTGCGGATCCTCTCTTCTCATCTCTGACATGGTCATCTCGGGTTCCCCTTGGTATCCAGCGACCAGTGCCTTCGTAACGACCAGTAATTGCATTGAAGGTTCTGCAATGAGATTTGCATGTACAAAGGGAAAGAAGTGGCCTCTTTTTCATCGTAAACTTCTTCTGTATCACCACAGCTGGGGGGTGGAATTGGGAATTATATGAATCAGTGATCATGATATCCGATCTTTTAATCGGCTTTGGTTTGAAATTTTAAACACAGATATATATCAATAGGAGTCATCATGATCATGATAATTGTGGCTAAATGTAAGATGAGCTGGAAACATGTTGTCTTTTGGTGTTTCTTGGGAGGCCCAAAAGGAAGAACCCAGGACAAGGGATTGAATTGGTTTTTGGTTCTCGAGAAGAGATCGAACATTTGCGCTCGATCGATTCATTTTCACGAGTCTCCATGGCCAATTGACCAATTGAAAGGTCATAGATGAACAGGAACAGCTTGACATCGGGAGTTCGGATCTCCGTATGCATGAAAAAGAAATTTGATGTAATATTGCTAGTTGTAAATCGTGGCCTACCCTTCACAGCCTCATGATCAGGGTTCAAAAACATGCACAGAGGGTACCGGTACCTTATAATTATTACAAGTAATTATGTTGCACATGATTGCTCACATGTTGGCTGCGGAGAATACAGGCGTGTCCACCACGACTTGAAGATTCTTTAGTCTCTTGAAATAGACCTAATAAACAAATGACAACTCAGTGAAGAGACTAGTAGTTACTATGTAGTTACGTAGAAATCTGAAGTAGAAAGTAGAATTGAGTTGCTAAACTTGAGCACAGGGGGAAAAAACTACACACCTTCCGCAAAATACCGGCATCCGCACACCGGAATATCGAGAAGTCCTCCGCAGATAGAGCATCCGCAGTTGAGGAATCGTGACTGGATGGGTTTGCCAAACAAGACCATCAGGTGCTTTCCCAATTTGGGGTGTCATTGGCCCGCGTTTTTCTGCTTCTGTCAAAAAGTGACGCACTGACGTTCCAATCCTGTTCGCTTAGATCCCTCCCTCCTGAGCTCTCCTGAGCTGTTTTGTTCATTTGGATTCTTGGCCTCACTCTCTGACAGTAAGCACCACTTCCAGTCAGCTTCCATCATCTGTTTTTCAACTGTAGACATTCCATTGCGCAGCATCATTGATATCATTCATCATATCTTCCAGTCCTGCTATACATAGTACGTGATTGTTTCTTTGCGCTGCAATTTCCTTCCGCCATCCTAAACATGCCATTACACTTACTCGATGTCTGGTGAAAATTGACTTGGCGTTGGTAACTTGACTTCGCGTCGGTTGTTCCGGATCCCCAAAAGACTTGTCGGTTGTTCCGGATCCGTAAGACTTGACTTCGCGTCGGTCCCAGCTTGCATCTACCTGCGTCGTCTGGCCCCTTGGTTCCCCCACACGACTGCTGCTTATATTATACACTGTTATAGCCAACACATGTCCCGCCCAGTTACATCCGAACAACTTGCAAAAGACCCCTCCATCCTGTTAAGGAACAAATCCTCGGGGTCCACAAGTCCAGGTAAGCTTACCCTGTTCACTTTTGCTGACCTATTTATTTAAGTATGGTATTTAGCGATCCAGCATTTCGATGGACTCGTGGGAGCTGTCGTGTTCGAGGGGCGCCATTTCGTCACCAGTCCGAACATGGACCACATTTACGCCCCTCCTCGATCGAAAAGGATGACATTCAAGCAAGACTACCGTCTGGGAGAACACGACCAACTGCTTTGGCCGCAGCCGTACCTGGAGCCGCAGTGCCATCTCGCTTGCATTCCACGACGTCAGGAGGTGTTCAACGAATCTGCCCGAGCAGCTTTTAGCACCTTGTTTCATCCAGTCTCCTTTGATGATTTCTGGCCACTCGAAGGTGGCCCAATTTCTGGCCTCGGCTTCCTCAGTGGGGCAAAAATTGCATCGTTAAAGAAGTTGGGAAATATTTTGGACAAACAGCTTGAAACTCTGGATGCCAAGGTTGCAGCATCCACTCCCATCTTCAACGATTTACTCGTATTCATCAGGCGGACCCTCGTTAGCTTGGAAAGTCTACCAATGATGAGACGCCAGGCCCTATTCCTTTTTGCCGAAATCCAGCAGTACATACTCGAATACTCAGCCGCGTATCGCTACCTAACGATATATAAATCATGTTCCAGAAAATTGAGACCAGCTTAGATAAAAAGAATCGCTCCAAGAAACCCCCAGGTTCGGCAGGGCGTAACAAGTTTGAAGAGCCGTCTAGTCCATTTCTCCCGCCCCCTATTGTGGCTTGGCGTGATGCCCTGAAGAACGTTGTGGTTCGTCCGGAGCCAGACAATTCAATCAATCATCATGATCGAGGTTACGTGTTCCCTGATCCTGGCCTTTTTTTTGGCATCAGCACTCCCGAAGGCCAGGCCAAATTTCTTTACAACTGGCTGAAATATCGCCCAGCCTTGATTTACCGTCTCATGCATACTGGCCACAATTTAAATGCTAAACCATTGTCTAGCCAGATCTGGCGGTCCATGCTTCACATGCCAATCGATGGACTCCCACTATCTCCTCATCCACATCAGACGTCACCAACTCTTGCTGTTCCAGCTTTATCAGCTCCACTTTCTTCGACTCAGAATGGGTCCGGGCCTACCTTATCCCGAAATTCGTCTGGGCCGGAACGCACAAAGAGCGCGAAACGTTTGGAAGTTATCCAATCACTCCTCCAAAATTGCTTGAACCTAGATGGTGTCCAGATCAACGACAATCCGACCAACGAGATCTTTTGGCAAGATAGGCAACTATCTGCTGGAGAACTTCCCGAACAACTGGTGGCTCAGGAGATACTCTGGGAATTATTCGAGCTCAATTTCCGTTTCGAGTTCATGGCCTTGGACTCGAGGATGGATACAGCAGCAGCTGTGCCAACAGATCATGTTTATCGAGATGACCTGCTCCTCCGGTGCTTTCCTGGCAACATCAGTGGCTCGATTCTAATCACTTGGAAGGAGTTTGCCCATCAAGGTCTGGAGGCGAGTCGTTGGCAAGATCGAGCACCGTCCATCGTGGCTGTCAAGAACATTGTGCGCATGTGGCCTGGTTTTGATCAGGTTAAGGAAGGATGTAGCGAAGTCGATCTAGACAAGGATGTTGAAGCTTACCTGGAAAGCGAAATTGACGCCATGGAGTTAGCTATTGCCACTTTCTATACTCAAACATTCTACAACACCTTTGGCCGTGCTGCCGTTATCCCTCGTCGTTTGGCACCTAAATCAGAGCAGCCAGCAGCAGAGTAACGAGTTTTTGTCCATTCATTCTCGTCTTTTGTCTTATACATCCAAACGATTACTTTTTTGATCCTTCCAATTCCATATGTTCCAAACTATTATTTTTTGATCCTTCCAACTCCATGAATTGATGATGTACATGTTTCCAAAAAGAATTTCCCAAATCTACGGTGGTAAGCATTTGTACGTGGTGGGATGGAACGAATCTATTCCCACTTTTGTCTTCCCTTCGTCACATTGGTGCGAGAGATGGATTCATTCAAGTGGTCGTCTTATTTTCGATATATATATTCCATAGATTTGCTGCATATTGTTGATATGTAACATGTTTGCTATATCATCTTTTCTAAATATTAAATACTGCTGATGAACGAAGAAGAAGTGAAATGTCCTTCAAGTGCATTTCCTCACACTTGTTATCGTTCAATCGCAGAGCTGGCCTCATTATTCTTATAATTATCAACTCGAACAGTGTTTTAGTTTTATCTTGGTGATCATTCTTCAGGAAGCCGTGGGCTATGCAAGTTCGATCCAGGCACAAAAGTCAGGTCTCATTATTCATATACTTATTCAAAGTACCAAGATCTAGAACATTAATGCAACAGATCTGACTGGATGATTCATCGTGATCGCGTAATGTAATGGAACGGTGGCAGGAAACGGAGAAACGGAAACTTGGAGGGCATCCGGGAATTGGAAACACCGACGCGATTGCTGTTGAAATCAGATCAGCAAGATAAGATAAAAGATAGGATTTCCGGTTGTCCCACAGGACAAACGGATGAGTAGCTACAATACATAGCATAGACTACAGAATAAAAGTAAAAGGAGGGATCTTCGATTGATATTTTCACTGACAATATTATTTGTTGTCCACTACGATCTCAGAACTCCAGCGCTATTGGGAAACTTACATAATAATCAAAGTTTGGTGGCGGTGCAAAGGGCGTTACATCAC
>Ga0307517_10012933_pt1 | contig 11393 bp, 19 predicted proteins | sample 23_EM_MG_FD_194515 | JGI IMG/M metagenome (GOLD analysis project Ga0307517, IMG submission 194515) | Populus trichocarpa ectomycorrhiza microbial communities from riparian zone in the Pacific Northwest, United States - 23_EM | ecosystem: Host-associated > Plants > Roots > Unclassified | place... | reverse complement strand
GACAACAACCGTCCTAACGAAAGAGAAGAGCTACTTGCAAAAGAAAAGGAAAAGGAAAAGTCGAAAGAAGAGGAGCTTCATCTTCCAGGAGCGCTAAAGGGGGATGTTCTGTGATTAAATTTTGTTGGAGAGTAGCTTTGGGAAGTTGATGATATCGATACGTGGTTTCCGAGGGTTTCCGGCGGAGTTCCAACAGCGCATCAGGAAATTTTGGCCAACACGGCATCGCATATTTTCTTTCTTCAGGGACCCTGAATGCTCGGCTCACGTAAACCTTGTAAGTTGTGTCCCTCTCGCATCTGTACATTGTCGCCGACTTGCAAGCAGGGTTGTATTTTACGGCGCTCTTGAAATGAACAAGAATCCTTTTCTTCCTGCGCCAAATTTTACGCCTCAACAACCACCATTACCTCCTGGACCTCCTCCGCCTCAACCAAATCAAGCAGATTATTCGGCATGGTGGGCTGGAGCATCTGCCCAGCAACAGCATATACAACCACCCTCAGGTGGTCCGTACAATCCTCAGTGGACTGCACCACAACCTTCCAGACCGCCGGCCGAACAAAGTGCGCTCTATGCTAACTATGGCTATGGGACACAGAACAATCATTGGCAGAGGCAGCAACAGCAGCAGCAGCAGCAATATCACCCTCCTCCTCAAGTAATCCAACAACAGCCACCTCCACCTCCGAGCCAACCTAGTTATAATCCATATCAACCTACAGCAGGATACGCGCAGCCATATGTGCCGTCGGGCCCCGCTCCGCCTCAGCCCATGGTGCAGGGAGCGTATCCCCATCCTTCTGCCCAGCCGCAGCAAATGATGTTTGCGCCTCCGATGCCGCCACAGCAACCTCAGCAACATCATCACCAGCAGCAACCTCAACAGATGCAGCCGCGTCACCACCATGGGTCACCTCAGCATCCTCCCGCAAAACGTCAAAGGTTCGATGGTCCCAGTGCCAATAATCGGCATCACCAACCTCCCCACCATCACCATCAACCACCGCAGCCTCAATTTCAACCTCCTCCGGCACCACCTCAGGCTGCAGGTAGCTTTTCAGGGTCTTCGCGTGGAGGACCCCCCTCCGGACCATCTGGACGAGGAGGCGGCGTGCCCCTTGGCCCTGGAGGAAGAGGCGGCGGCAATGCCGGATCGCGTGGTGGGCGCGGTGGATCGATGTCTGGAACTAGGGGTGCCATGGGTGGAGGACGGGGCCGCGGTGGAAGCTTTTCAGGGGGATCGTCCGCTGGGCGCTCTGGAACTGGGTCTGGTCCTCCCAGCGGACCAATGAGAGGAAATTCACGCCCCAATTTCTCTGGTGGCAACAAGGACTTCCAGAATCGACGTGGTGGTTCATTTGGTGGTGGAGGAAGTTATCAAGGGCAGTCTTTCCGCGGTCGTAATCAGATGGGTTCGAATCGAGGACATAGGAATGATGGAGGCGGCGGAGGCGGATACGGAGCCAGGGAAAACACCCAGATGTCCGGTTATAGTGGTAAGAAGGACGAGAATCGCAGGACACTCACAGACTTTAAGGTTATTGGCTTGGCCATACCTGATTTAACTTGGACTTGGGGCACTGTGCCATCTACGTCTTCTGTCAAGACAGAGGACGGGAACGCCGAGGTGGATGCAGCCATCGACGTTGTGATCAAAGACGAAATTCGGGAGGATGGCAATGATTTGGTCTCTTCTTCGGCGATAGAAGAGAAACAACCGGAGGTTAAAACAGAGACCCTTGCGGTTGATGCAGTCATGGCTGAGGCCCAACAATTGCAAGAGCCTCAGGCTCGCATCGTCCCGTCGGACACAAATGCTGTTCTGCCCCCTCCGTCCAGGATTCGCATTTATTTTCATACCCCTGTCACTGCTGATGACTCTCGTCCGATACCTCATAATTCTTCTTTTGGAGAGGTTCCCTCGGATGCGAGGAAAGGAAAGCGAAAAAAATTGGAGGATGATGATGGAGATCTGGAAGAGCGACGGGTTCCTCCTCCTCCCCAAAGGGGTGGTGCCATGAATGATGACCGGTCGAGTGTTGGTGCGAGCGTTGACCCAAGCATTGCAGAGACGGCCAGCGAGGCTGATTGGTTGATGGCCGCGATTGTTGACGGTGAGGAAGAGGCAGAGGCTGCGGGTGCACACGATTCTGGGGACGAGGACGATGGCTCCGGCCCGCTGCACATCAGCCATATTGTCAAAGGTCATGAACATGAAATGCCCATGGATGATGATCATGTCACTGGGAATGAGGAGGTGGTCCTTGGTGGTAAGCAAACTTGCATCGCTTGTGATGATGCTTTGGGTGTGAAAGCCCCTCCTCTTCGTCGCGAAAGCAGAGGAGGCCTGTCGCCTCGCGCGCACCTGCTGACATGTTTGGTTTCCTTTAAGGCACTTCTCATGATGATGACGATGTGAATATGGCTGGTCAGGCTGAGCATAATCTTCGGGAACCCGCAACGTCGGAGGGCACGGGTCAAATCCCTATTGAATCTGGTGGTGGTGTTACAAACTGCAGTGATGGGAACCTGCTATCTCTTCACCTTAACGGTGACCATTCGGCGGCGACAAAGCCCCCATCGGCGGTGGATGCTTTGAATCACACTGGGCAAACTGACGTTGAATCAGCCATGCCCGAGATTTCAATCTCTTCTGTTTCTTTTTCTTCGTCTCAAAATGAGGACCTTGCATCTGAAGCTGTGTCCGTGCTCATAATCTTTTATTTTTCATTTATTCCTCACGTTAAATTTTACACAGCGCTGACCATCCAGAGTTCTCCGAAAAGCAGTTTTCTTCTCGACAATCTCCGCAATTTATACCGAAATCCCTTGAAGCCGTTTCTGCCGATTCCACTCTTCTTGATCTTGATGCGAACGAAGCCACTCAAACCGATAACAGTCAAATGACACAAATAATTGAAACACAACCGGAAAATCTACCTGAACTGGCTCTGTCAAGCACTCAACCTTCAATATCATCAGCAACCGCCCTCGAGGATCGCTCGGCCCCCTCGTCGACCAAGACCGAGAAAGGGCCCAAGACGCCATCGGCCAACAGATTGTCGATTTCCTATGCTCGTGGAAATCGTCGACTTGTTTTGGATGCTGAGGTTGTAGAGAGTCTCAAACTTTACCGCCAAGAGGGTCGCATCGATGTGGTTATCAAGCTCGCCCAAGGCGGTGACGAACGATTAAAAGGCATTCTGGTGAGATGATTTCGAGATTTTCAATTTGGTTATAACTCACAGCCTTTTTTCTTTACAGATGGAAGGCCTGTCGGAGGTCACAAAATCCTACTCACCTCTCTCCGCTCCTCCAGCTGATTCTGATCCTTCCGTACCTCCCTTCTGGAAGATTTCTGTTCCGTCTACACTTCACCTTACTGTTTATCTTGACACCGTCCGACCTTTGTCGGAACCAAAATGGGCCAAAACTGGCGACATTCAAGACTGGCTGAAGAGTATTCTTGGCCGGATGTTTTGGGCTGCTGGTGATGCAGCTGAAGGGTGGGAGAAGAAAATCCAGGTTGTTGATCCTGATCCGGTTTGTTTAAAATCATTTTTTCTTCTTCTTTTGAATCTGACGCCATTGTTGTAGCCACCGACAATCTGGACGGTTCTAGACGGCTGGTCTACTAACTCGCCTGTTGGTGCCCCCAATGAGCGTCAAAGATTCTTGAAGACACATATGACTGAAATCGATAACATCTTGGAAATCTTGCTACGTCTTGTACGCGGGGAAAGAGCGACCGCATTTTCTCAATCGACTCCGACGATTTCTGCTCCCAGCATATCTGGTCCTCTTCTTTCTGCATTGACTCAAGGATCGGCCCATAGTGCTCAGCAAACCCATGTCTCGCTGGCAGTCCTGGCAATGTTCCAACTGACCATGGATTATGCACAGAAAGCCCTGGGTGACAAAGGTAAAGCAGAGGCAGAAGAACACATCGGGGAGATTATCAGATGCCTTCCGTCGCATCTTATTTATAAGAGTCTTGATGGTATCTTTAAAGAGTGGAGGGTGGAGAAGAAAGGCCGCTAGATAATTTTGTTATATAGATCCACCACGAAAGGTACAGTATGCCTGTACAGCTTTTGTCATTTTGTGAACAACAAGACCTTGCATCGTAATAACCTTTCTCCACTCCGAGTCCTGACAGTAAATGTTTAGTTTAAAGGAGAGCGTGGGAGCCGGATCAAGACGTGACAGTAGCAGAATGGCGGCTCGTCATGTCACACTAATGTCACACGTTAGGTCACCGCACCAAAAGTGACTTGTCCATGACGTTGAGGAGAGGTTCAGCGGCACCCTGCATCACCTACTGGCCTTCGGGTCTTTCTCGAATTCTCGTTTACGACCAGAACGACTCTCATATCAATAAACCATGTGGAACTCATGGTTCATCTGGAGTGCCATTTTCAATACAGCAAGGTTCGACCATTTAATCACACCAAAGCATTCTCATTGATACACCCCCGACTTTAGACTGTCTACAGCCCTCCAAATTCTTATATTTCTTCCCTTGACTCTTGCAACAATATCTAATCAAGCCTTTCTTTTACTGTCGCTTCTCCTGACCATCCATTCTTTTATCCATGGGACAATGATTCTCCTGTGGGGCTCAAGTGCACTCTCCTTCCTCCAATTGCCGGTGCATCCATTCCTGCTTCTCCTTTGTTTCAACATATTCTCCACAATGCCACCCCCTTGGCTCATTTCCGCTGCGGACTGGTGGGGCACCCTTTTGACCCTCTCGGGCCCTTTGTTTATTTCAATGGAAGGCTTGTCGAGTTTGTTAGTGGTTCAGAAACTTGGTCAGGCAGGGAAACGGCTAGTTGACAGAGGGGAGGTCTACCAGTTCGGTATGCTGATTGCCACAGCAATTGCCTATGTGGCCTCGGCCTGGTGGATTGTTCATGCACGTTCAAATTATCTTTTCTGCGACATTTTAATTGACTCACACGATCACCTCTAGTCCTACCCAACTGCTGCATCATCGCCCCTATCGTCTACTCTGCTAGGCGTCGCAATAACTGCCTTTTTATTCCTAACTATTATTGGCTTTGTGCTGCGCCGGACAAATATCATCGAGTCGTCAGGACTAGCCGTCTTTATCGCCTATAACGTTTGGTTGTGTGGCTTTGATCAAAAAGCATTCACAGACCCAGCCTCTTCATAGTGGGTTTCGTGTTGATCACTCACACAAAATTTTCTTTGACGCGTCATTTATGCAGTGCCCCTTTGCTACCCAATATCCTCCCCCATATCCAAACACTGCTCAACTTTGTAATCAACACGCTTCCAAAGCCAGTTCTTATTTCTCTACTCTATCGACTAGCTATCCTCCACTTTGCTTCGGGTATCCTACCCACCATTGGCTCCGATAGTTGGGAGTCCGAAGAAGGGGTGGATCACACGTGGAATGATAGACCAGTATGTGCCTTCTGATAACCCGTTGAGTTGATGAATTGATGATACTTCCTTAGACGTCCATGTTGACAAACCTTCTGTTGACTTATCGGCAGTCAATTTTTATCACCGTGTACTCCCATCTGCTATGTAAATGATTTTGCGAACTCCTAAAACAGGTCGGCGTTAACGTTAATCTCTTTCTAGTGTTGGACCACACCTCGCAGATTTGGTGGCGATGGATGAACATATTTTTCACCTTGGTCATCTGGTCCATAGAGCTTATCGTCAGCTCTGATGACGATATCGTAGAAAAAGAGTGGAAAGTCGATTAATCGAAGGCAAGGAGAGTGGACGCGGACTCGATCCACAATGGGGACAGTCAGGGCGATACCAATACTTAAATAAGTTTATGCTGCCTTATGGTAGTCGAAACCTCAAGGCCACGGCGGTGAGGAAATATATTACATCCTCTATGTATTTACCTTCCATTCCGCTTCGCTTTCACCCTCTCCCTCATAATATTCCCGTTTCCATATCTGGGCCTTTTTCTTAACTTCTTCCAGGATCTCCTCACAAACAGCGAACGCCTCCTTCCTATGCGGGGACGAAACTGCAATCACTGGAATCCGAGTGGGAGATTAGCTAGGGGAATTGACGGAGTTACATACCGATGGAAGGCTCTCCAATTGGTACCGTACCGAGACGATGATGTATCGAACAACGGATGCCAGGAATGGTGACTGGTATTTGTGGATCGTGTTCTGAACAAGAAACAGATTCCATAGCACGATGGGCGACGTCGAACATGGTCTTGATTGCAATTTTGGAGTAGGCTTGATATTCCAGATGTGTTACTGTCTTTCCTGTCGATGATAAACTTGAATCTCGTCATAAACAATGGCGCTATTTTTTGTCAAACCTCTAAAAGAGTTGCGTGTTGTGCCTATTGACCGTAATAAGTGAAATGTCCATAATGTACTCTTTCAAAAGGTTACGAACCGATGAAGGTTGCGATAGCCCCAGCTGATACATCTTGAACTGAGGCAATGATACTCTGCACATCAAGAGGCTGGTATGTGAGAAAACATTTGATCCGAGGCGTATCCAGGAATGCCTCGACTGATACTTCAGGAGTTAGAGCCATGATTGTGGAAGAAGTGAGTTTTGGGCCTCCGATTCGGGCTCTGTTCCCAACTCACGACACCCATGCGATGTCTACCGAACCGGATCCTAACGCCCCTACAATTGTTTTTCAGAAGAAATAACACAACAGCAACGCCTATTCTTCTCAGGCCCTATCAAGAAGAGTGTCTGGACGCGTGCATCGATGCCCTTGACGCGGGTTCTACACGTATCGGTGTTTCATTACCGACTGGCTCTGGGAAAACCACAGTCTTCGTATCTCTTCTCTCTCGGCTGTCTTCACCGTCAGTCGGTCAGGACGCGACAAGGTCCATCATCATAGTCAACAGCATTGAACTTGCGCGACAGTCTGCCGAACAAGTTGCGCGTTTGTTTCCCAATTGGCAGGTTGAAATCGAGCAGGGTGCAAAACATCAAGCCTCAGGACTGGCGGACGTGTACGTTCGAAAGGCGTTACCAAAATACCAGTAGCCTGATTCTTCCCCTATTATTTCTCTCCAGCACAGTCGCGACCTACCAGACCCTTAACAATGAGGAAAGGCTTAAGAAGTTTGATCCTCGTAAACTGAAAGCTGTGGTCGTTGATGAAGCTCATCATGCCGCCGCACCATCGTACATCTCTCTTATCTTCCGAAGATATCATGGATATTAATTGACATTGTCTCGTCAGATATCGACGCCTTTTGGCCAGATTTGATCCAGCCATTAAGCACCCAGACCCAGCCTTTATGGCACCTGTTTTACCACATAAAATACCAATTATCGGATTTTCTGCCACATTTGGACGACATGATGGGCTTGCTTTGGGTTCTGTCTTTGAGAGAATAGTTTACCATCGAGATTTCTTGGACATGATCAAGGAGCAATGGTATGCCATCATGTTTCCTAATTCATTTTTTGACTTACTTTCATCCCAGGCTCTGTGATGTCCGCTTTACGTCTGTAAAGGCCCAAATAAATTTACAGGACGTCACGATAAATTCCCGTAATGGAGACTTCAATCCGACGAGTCTTGCTCATGTCGTGAACACGGATTCCATCAACGAGCTAGTTGTGCGGTCATGGATGGACCGTGCAGGTGGGCATCCCATTTCTCTTTTCTAAAATTCTCGCGGCTGAGTACTTTATAGCAAAGCGCAAATCCGCCCTCATCTTCTGCGTTAACATAACTCATGTCAAAGCTTTGACTGGAACATTTCGCCGTTATGGTGTTGATGCACGATATCTCTACGCCAGTACTCCTGCAGAGGAAAGAAGAGCTCTGGTTCAGTCCTTCAAGAATGGCGAATATCCAGTACTGGTAAATTGCTGTAAGTACGACCTGGAATTTCTTAATTGTTTAACAACTCACTCCCGGACCATTTATTAGCCATTTTGACAGAAGGAGCCGACATTCCAAATATTGACTGTGTCATCGTCGCTCGACCAACCCGGTCTAGGAATCTCTTTGCACAAATGGTGGGCAAGGAAAGATGCAGTTTCTTCGATTTTGAACCAACTGTCTACTAGATTGGTCGTGGGATGAGACTGTCTCCACAGACTGGCAAAGAAGATTGTCGTATCATTGACTTCGTTGACAATCACGCTCGAGTCGGTGGAGTTGTTTCAGTTCCGACAATTTTTGGGCTCGATCCGAATGAATTTGACCTCGAGGGTACATCCCATCCCTATTTTCAACTGTTGCGCTCAGTCAATTTTTTTTTTTGCAGATGAGACGATTTCATCCCTTGAAAATCGTTTAGTGGAGAGCGAGGCCTGTATAACTAATGAGCCGCTCGACGTTCCCACCCCAGGATCGGTGACATTTACAGAACACGACAACCCATTCTTTTTAGGGAATTCGGACAAAGGGCCTCGTCATATTGCTGCTTTGAGTTCTTTATCTTGGGTTGACTGCGGAGGCGATATTTATGTCCTGGAGCTTCTTACAAGAGGATTTGTTCGCATTGAGTTAGACGGTGAGGGAATTCTTTTTTGTTGATTCTATCTTAATTGTACCTCCGTAGAGACATCACTCCATTTTGTGGGCTCATATACCCCAGCGACCTTTCGTGTCGGATCGGCATCCGCCACGAAGATCTCACCATATCAGGTTAAACGGCGAATCTTAACTGCAGAAACCCTCGACGAGGCGGTCAAAGGCTGCGAGACGTATGTGACTTCCAAGATCTTCAAAGATGGTTTTATTCAACCGTGAGTTTTATTGCATTCTTGCGTTTATCTGTACTCTGAGTGCATCGTCAAGTCTTCTTCGATCGGCCTTGTGGCGGCAGAAGTCTGCATCTGAGGCCCAAAAGAAATTTATATCTAAGCGTTGGACTAAAGTAGGCTCCCCCCTCGCTGATCCCGAAAGAGAGGGAAATATACAAAATATGACCAAGGGCGAAGCTGCAACGATTATCACTCGTCTAAGAAACGGCTCTCAGGTACGAATGCGTTTCTTTGTGTATAAGGTTTGGCAAAAGCTGAGATAATCTACTATCCAATAGGGCCGATTCAGAAAGCAGGAGCGTAAAATTGCAAAAGCATTACAAGAATACAAAAAAGAGGCGAATCGCCAAGCACGTGAGGTCGTTAAGGTCGGCCCATTGCTTGAATCGTAGTTGGCGATCATGCAATCGAGGACAGCAAAGGCGAAACTGCTGAATGACTCTGCAAAGTTAATACAGCAGCCTTCTGGGAGGTTAGGATGGCTTCATGGAGGCTCTCTGGATGATAGAGCACATTTGGTTGATGCGCCAGCATTGCCAAGAGCGCACCGACGAAAGAATCCCCAGCCCCTGTAACGTTGACCAACGAGTCGACCGGCAGGGAAGGAATGTGCTGAAGGACAACAGTTTCTTTAGAGTTTCCATTGGCGACGATGCACCGTTGGGATGGATTGCTGCGCTTCTTCGACCAGTCCGATTGGGAGGCATCGTCGGGAGAGATTGACATCACGACCAGTACACCTTGGTCCCCACATTTGATTATTAAATGTTGGAAAAATGGCAGAAGCTGGATGGCTTTCTGGACAACCCCATCTTCAATTAAAAACGATAAATTTCCTTTGGTTTCGTTGTGGTCTGAGAGAGGCCTTCTGGCAAGTTGTTCGAGATCCATGCGGAAGGCTGAACCTAGATTGAGGTTCTCGATGGCATGCCACCACGACGGATGGTTTGTTAGTCCAAATGCGTCTGATTGTGCCGTTTCAAATAGTTGATTTAGTTCGAGGAGGTTCGGTGTGCAGTATGCAATAGGCGCGTGTTTAGATGTTTCCTGCTCCAGTGCTGTCACAATGGCAGGGAGTATAGATGTGGATTTGATTGCGGATGTAGGTTCACTAAAATTGTTGATAAGTTCGCGTCATATTCCAAGAACAACTGGAAAGAAAAGCCGGCCTACAAAAGGACTATATGAAAATTTCAGCAGGCATCACAGAACAAGCGGACTGCGTACTGACCTTTGGTTGCATGATCACGACAATACTGCACCAGGGCGTTAATGGTTGGCGGAGGCAGATTGCCATCCAAAGCAACAATGGTTGGAACATGTTTTTGTAGACGTTGAATGATCTAGAAATTCGCTGACTCATTGAATATGGACGCTTCCCGTTTCACTTACCGCTTCGCTGGCTACATCCTCGTTGATGCCCATATCTGCAATCCCTCTGACCAGAGCCCCACTGCTATCGAGAACCATGTTGCAGGCTGCACTTTGGGTATCCGTTCTGATTATGCCATCTGTTCGCATACCGAAAGCATGCAATCCATCGACTAGAATTTGTCCAAAAGCATCATAGCCGACAGGGGCAATGAGAATCGAGGAAAGACCTGGGAACTTGGCTGCCATCACGCGATGAGTTGCCTCTGCAATGTTACGAGCAACTCCTCCTAGAGAAATTTTTATGTGGCCAGGGGCAGTGGAATGGACGGCCAGAGCAGTATTCAAGTTCGGAAGTTCCTGGGAAGTGATATCCAGCGCAGCCGCCCCAATCACGACAACATCGGCAGGGGCCTGGTTTCGTGAATCAATGATATTAGGAGAGGCTAGCAAAAAAAGGCTAACCTTATGAGAGGGCTCCTGTTCTTTGTGGTCCGAGGAAGAGCTTGACGAGGGTGAATACTGCTTCGTTTTGGAAAACGACGGCTTGACAATAGGGTGTTGTCTGTCCCCAGAATCATGGAACTAATTTTGAATGATTGAAAAAAGGATGAGTTTGGAAGTAGTAAAAAGGACCTACCGCCTCGTTCACCAACTTTTGATATTCGACGGCGATTTTACCGCCTAGACAAGAGACGAGTTGTCAGTTGATTGTCTCTTGACCGATAAATTTGACTGACCGACAAGCGCTGTGTTCTTCAGCAGGGCAATATTCGAGGTCAGAGAATTACCACCACTTAATTGCGCAATGCGATCGAGAAGCCAAGGTGTCGCATCATTGCCACTCTTGCTGATGCCATTCTCTTCGGACTCAAGGACAGCTTGGTTAACATATTGTTGTATTTGCTCCCCCATGGGTTCATATTCTTCCGGAATAGGAACCGCAAATAAGGCTCCATTTTGCATTCCCAGTTGCCACTGAGTGTCTGAACGGAACGACGAGCTTAATTTTTTTTTCGCAGGCTGGAAAGAGTCGGACGTACATAAGATCTTCGCAGCTGTTGATGGATCGTCCACATTCCAAGGTAGCTTTGGAAATCTCAAAGATTGAATGTTAACGATGTGTTATGGGCTTACTCTGTGACCACTATGGCGAGAAAAGAAGGCGGGGAACTCTCGTGAATCGCCATAAGGGATGACTGGAACACCCAAGGATTCCTGTTATACCCGCGTTGAAGCACTGAGTCGGGTTG
>Ga0307517_10012932_pt1 | contig 11393 bp, 6 predicted proteins | sample 23_EM_MG_FD_194515 | JGI IMG/M metagenome (GOLD analysis project Ga0307517, IMG submission 194515) | Populus trichocarpa ectomycorrhiza microbial communities from riparian zone in the Pacific Northwest, United States - 23_EM | ecosystem: Host-associated > Plants > Roots > Unclassified | place... | reverse complement strand
ATCGAACCGTAAAAAAAACCTGATTAAACCGATTAAAATTTTGAAAATACCGACCGGTTCTGTTTTATAAGCCTAAAATAAAAAAAACCGAACCGAACACAAACCGAAAAAAACAGAAAAAACCCGAACCAAATTGGAAAAAACCGATCCAAACCGATTTGGACCGATTTTTATCCTAAAAAACTGAACCGAACCGAAACAGGCCGGTTTAAACCGGTTTCGGTTTTTTCTTTTAAATTTGGTTTGATTATTTTTTTTTTGTTGATAAAAACCAAACCAAATCGAAAAAGATAAACCTAAATTTTATTGAAAGTGATTTTATTGTTATGTAATAAAGGAGTTGTCACGTGCTGTAAAAGCAATGCTGATCTGGACATCATGTTAAATTAAAAAAGAAAAAATAATATTGAATCCAGTTTCCTTGCAAAAGAAAAAAAATCTACCCTATCAGTAGTTGCAATTAAATGCTTTAGATTGGATTTTCCTTTAATGAATAATACATATTTCATCCATATTAGAATTTATTTTAGATTGTGTTTATTTTCGGGTAAAAAGGTGGTTTTGAAAATTTTTATTTATTTTTTATTTTTAAATCATTTTGAAATTTTAAAAAATAAATAAAAATATTATTTTAAAATATTTTCCAAACAAAAAATACTTTATAAAATAATAAGTAACACATTTAACCATAGTAGACTCAATCCAATTTTAATCAATGGTATTTAATGAAATTATTAGCTAATAGTTGGGAGTGTGGTGTGTTTGCAAGACAGAGAAGATCTAGGCCATTACAAATTATAATCGGTTGTCGAGAACGAAATTAAGGGTAACTTTTTTTCAATAAGAAAAAAGAAAAAAGAAAAGAAGAGAAAAGAAGGACGAGGCAACGATGATGGCCATGGCAGGGAAAAGTAAAACCAATATGGCACATTTATTGGCGAGGTGGAATATGCGGAAAGTAGAAATACAAAAGAGGAAGAAGATTCGTGGGATTCATGCGCATCTCTCCCTCTCATATTCTCTTCTCCTTCCTTTTTTCTTGTCCAAGTGCCCACTTTTCCACTCACCTTCCCAAATCAACTCCTCCTTCCTGCTGTCCTCTCCTCCTCCTCCTCATAAACACTCAACCCCTCCCGCCTCCCTCCTTGACTCAGCACGCACATCTTCTGGGGTATTTTGTCTCTCCATACCACAATTATATATCTGTTTATTTATGTACTTTTGTTTCTGCATGTGTTTATGTTTATGTTCTAATTAATCGAAACTCTAAAATGGTCGTGCTTGTTTGTGTCTGCTATGCTTAGTGTGATATTCTCAGGACCCATTGTCACTTTACAACGTTGGGTTTTTCTTTCTTTTATGGAACTAGTTAAGAAACGGCTTTGCTTTACTGTTTTTTTTTTTTTTCCTTCAGGAAAAATAAGGTTTGTTAATTAAGTCCTGCATTAAACACTTCTTGATTAAGGAACCGATGACACACTAGAGGGGTTTTGCTAGAAGCAGCTTTAGAGTTTTCTTGAGTTAAATTTTGGAATTCTTGCGATTGAACAAGACATCATGAGTTTGGATTCGATCCATTCCAATAAGAATAGCATTGATAAGTTCGGATTTCATGAACATTTAGATGAATGTCACACCAATCTTGATTCTGATATAGTTTCTCACATACGCTTGCTAATTGGCTCCACAATCTTCTTTGCTGATTTTAGTGATTTTGTGGCCAAGAGTACTCGCTTTTTACCTCATTATATTCACGTGTTTATGATAAGTTTTTTCTTGATTAGATTTTTTGAGTAGTTTTGCAGCTTCCTCCTTCTAGCCAAATGATCAAATTCTTATGAAGGTGGAGGTTATGCTAATTATGGTAGGTCGGAAAAAAATATTGTCTGAGATGACACGTCCGTGCAAAACAACGGGCCTATAAATGAATGTGTATAGAATATTGATGTGGTGAGGGTGGAAGGTATAGTAATGTGGGAAAAAATGATTTAGGTTAAATAGGGTAGTGAGTTTTAATTTCTCAGAATCTTTTGGAAAATATGGCCTTGGATGGAGCAAAAGGATTGAAAAAAATAAAATTGACCCATTTAGTTTGAGATTATTTCTTTGCTCCAAGACTTGAGTTATGTAATATGTTGCTCGAAATGGTAGGCCGGCAGTTATGACTATTCCTAGCCAATAAACTCCTTAAACATGATGAAAGGGGGACTTGGACTCCAAGATTTTAGTACTATCTACAGATTCTATTAGAAGCAAGGTCGCAATTGTGAAGGTTGTCCAAACACAATTCAAATACTTTTTCTTTATTTACTACATATAGCGCAATGGTTAATTGATGTGCCCTCTCTGTTCTAGCTGCTCATGTAGAATACACAAGTTCCGAGCTTATTTTCCTGTTTTGTTTGGTAATATGATCAGGTCAATATTCTCTTTCCTTAACACCCTTGATATCTCTGCTTCTAAGGACACTTGCAGACAAATAATGGGTAGTTTAATTTCTGATAGACCCAAGTACGTGTGCTCTCTGTAATGAATTCATGTTCTGTTTTGGTGCAGAAATTGAGAAGAATATTCAACTTTTCCTTTTGATGCCAGCAATCTTGCTGGCAATCATACTTATGACATTATGAGTCACCAGAGTACATTCAATCCCAGTAAAACCTTAGAGGGTGTGCATGGCATCCATGTTGTCCCTCATTCTCCATTTGCTTTGAAAGAGATCAATCAACAGGGGGACTTCCCCCAATCAACCTGTGAAAGTTCAGGCAATGGATTGATTCAGCCGCTGTTGATGCAGTAAGTGTAAAACCTTTCAGCCAATGTAAAACATGTTTCACTGCTAAATTATCAGCAGCACCAATGTAAAATTTGTTTATCCCCACACATAAGATATATTCAGGTCTACAAAGTTATGAAACTGTTAAATTGGTGAGATCCCGCCAACAATAACTTGTCTTTTATTTCTTCTCCAGGAGAGTATGGCAGCAAAGACCAGGATGTTTGAGGCCTATCCAGGGCTGTATTCATGGTATTACAATTATAAATACAAACCTTTTAATCTTGGTAATTCATTTATTACATTTAATATGCGCTCTAATGTATAATACTTTCACTAGGTGATCAACATCTTGCGGAAACAGTTGCCAATGTGATTACTTCTCTTCCTTTTATTGCTCTCGGTATCCAGGCTCCAAGGTAGTAATATTTTTCTGGGAGATGCTTTACAAACATATCCTTTTCTGATTCTTTTCTCTATTGCATATACAGGAAGAACTTGAATACTAAGTTGTATGCTAACTCATTAATTGGAGTTGGAGTTGCCTCAAGTTTGTATCATTCTTCAAGAGGAAAGCTGAGGAAGTATTTGAGATGGTTTGACTATACAATGATAGCCACAGCGACAGTAGTATGTTGTCCAAATTAACTCTTGCATTTTAGCAGAACTATACTATCAAGGTTATAGGCATGCGTAGATTTGAATATATATGCTGAGCTGGAATGTTGTTTGTGGAATTAGATGTGATACTTCTCAGCTCTGACACTCACGTATCTGGTTTAGCACCTTTTTTTCAGTGTTAAATTCAAAAACAACAATGACGATGGCAATGATTAAGCGGCTGAAGTGTTCATGTGCATTATGTTTGATTCGGTTTTATGCTATATTAGGCAACTGGGCCACGTGGTGTAATCCCTGGCATCCTCATATATTGAGTGTTCTTTTTATCTTTTCTTCCCCTCCTTTTGTGTTCCGAATTCAGTCATATACTTGTCTTATGACCTGCCTGAATACCCCAAGTTACAAATCTACAAAACATCGATTTTCATTTCATGGAAGCCATCAGTCACCTCACCTCACATCCGCACCTCTCGTCTCCACAGATTTCCCTCATATCGCTGTATACATCTTCCTATGAACGAGTGCACTTCAAATCCTATTCTTTTCTTTGTTGCCATTTAGCATTCAAGTCTTCCATGTTTCAGATGCACGTGTTCTACATGCCTGTTTTTGACTTCTTAAATAATGTTGCACCCCTGTAAAATGTTATGTTTAGTTTCACACATGCACGCCAATCTTGCAACGTTCTTATAACTACTCTTGTCCACTCATCAGGGTGTAATTGTCGTAGAAATATTCTCTCTATTCTTCATCCTTAAGGGTGTCTAGATTGTAGATTATACTTCCTTTCTCTGTTGTAGAATTTCCTCTGACATGGTGGAGTTGTATCTTCATTAGCCGGAAGGGAGTTCATTGCTTCCCTTGTTTCCTTCCCGGTGGCCCCGTCGCTTGTTTGGCACTTTCTTCCTCTTGCAAAGGTCCAGATCAAATCCACGACTTGCATTTGTTACCATCTTGGGTTCCACGAAGTAGAGGTCTTGAAAAAGTAATTTCACTTGAACACAATAGACCAGATGTGGATAGCATGCCTAGTGCGTTGTCGAGTGCCCCCTAGACTTAGACCCAAAGCACAAAAGCTCGTTTGAGGATACCTTGACCACTAACCAAAAAAAAGAAGGAAACAAAGAAAACCCTTAAAATTTACTCTAGCAACACAATTCAACTCCAGTTTCTGACCTCAAAATTGAAGCAAACTTGCAAGGAAATCTCTTTGAATGCACGATGACAAATAACTGCAAATAGAACTTTTTTTGAAGCTCTGCTCTGCTGTTTGGTTTAGTTATTTCTTTGCTAATAAGTAATGCTTTCTTCTCACACTTTTGCTTTAAGTATTTGAGCTACACGGGCATGGATTTGATAACTGAATTATCTTTTGCAGTGTTTGTCAAGGGCCCTACGAAATGAGAACCCAAAGTTTTTGATGGCTGCATCTGCAGCATTATTGCCTATCCAGCCTCTGATGGTCTCTGCTATTCATACAGGGATGATGGAGGTAAATTACCTCATTTCTTACCTCTTAAAAAGGTGATTAGAGTTCAGTTTGCCTTGGTCCACGAATCTTGTGACTAAAATGATGATGCCAATGACAGTTTCCATTGTTGAATAGCCAGGAACCGAAATAATTGCTGAAAATGTATTTACATATTAGACTGGCATTTATTTTTCCTTCATGCTTGGTCAGCTTGGTTATAACTATGATTTCAAGAAATTATTAATTACTGAACAGCATCTTGTAGTTTGAATACCAGCAACCTGCTGAGTGCATGGCACGTCTATATTGCTGAAGCCAAGGATGTGACCAATGAAAACTTGAAAATCAAAAGCCAGTGTGGATTCACACTGCTATATTCACCAAGATTAGTATATTGATTTCCTTCATTGGTGGCAATTTGAACTCCTTAATTGGGTATGTCAATTTTTTATGGTTATATTCGTGTTGCTAATAATTGGATTTCCCTTGAATTATTCTTTCCAGGTAGCATTTGCAAAAAGGGCATTAAAAGATCCCGATCTAAGGATGGCACATAATTTGCATAAGATGTCATCGTTGTTGGGGGGTGTTCTTTTCATTGCTGATGATTGCTTTCCCAGTACTCCTTTCCTTCATGCTGGGTGGCATCTTGCTGCAGCTATTGGTGTTGGCACCTGCAACAAGCTTCTTAAGTAGTGTATATATCTCAGATCACTTTCTTATGATTCATTTATCCTTTGGGCTGCAGCTTCTCCTCAAACACCAGGATGGGTATAAATTTCATGCCTTCCTTCAACCAGGTAAGGAGAGGAAGGGATAGATTTGCTCTTTTCAGTTAGATTCTTGCAGCTCAACGGTCCAACTATTGTTGGGTTTTTGTAATTTCTTCCTGTCTAGTTTCATTTAGCCATTCCCAACATCTAATAAGAAATGCAGTTGCTGTATTTATTCAGCACAAGAGCTATTTATCTGATACTCTAATTAGAGATGTGTGGCATTTTCATTTTCTGTTTATATATCACAATCAGCAGTATGAAAGAGAGAATTGCTTCATCTGCTTTTGATCAAATGTAGAACCCAGCTATCAATTGCTATTATCAATCAGTTATATTTTTCACTCAACTAGCAAGGAATGGCATATAGATGATCGCACAATGACCAATAGTTGATCGCATGCCTGATCTCACCTTAGCTTGATCTGTACTTTTGATTTGATCATGAATGTCAACGTGCATGCTCAACAGATCCTAGCAATTAATTAATATGATTATGGTTCTAAAAAATGTCTCCAAGGGGGACAAAACACACATTTGCCTGAAAGAATTTGCATCGTCCGGTCTATTAAGATGACCCAGCTGAAGCTAAACAGATCCTTCCTGGGAACAAGTGATAGAGAGCAACTGTTGGGGACATGCATGAATATATCAGAGCATAATCTGCTTCGTTTTTCGATTTCTGTTCGATAAAGAAGAGTTTGTTCCTTTCATTTCTCAACAAATAGACCTGTCATAGTTCACGAGAGAGCTGCATGCAGTGTGCTGCTGCTGCTGCTTCAGGTTACACAGAATGTGTGGAGTAGCCCTGTATATAACAAGTGTTGCCTGCATTGTAGATTTGTGCAGTTAGCAATGAGTGGATAAGAACTGAAATCATGAACGGATTGCACAAGACACGATGAAGTTTTAGTAGAGTAATAATAACGATTGTAGTGTGTGGTGCTTGGAGGTTAGCTAGGCACTGTGGTTGATTCAAATGCAAAAAGGAGGAGACACTATACACGTGATTCTTAATTTGTACAAGACTCTGATAGTAATATAGTTGGCGAAATACAAGTCAGGAGATAAAAAAAAACAACAGGTTGAAAATGAAGATGGGCTTAACTAAAAGTTAGGATTTTTTTGATGAATTTTTTTTGCCTTAAATCCAGCCTTATATATAATTAAGTGCGTGTTTCCTCTATTTAGACATTGGGGTTTAGACTTCATATTATATTTTAAAAAGTAAAATTTGCCTCTCTCAATCTCCTAATTACGGCGTGGATAATCTCTATCTCTATATTCCAACTGAGCACTGAAAACTAATAACTAATTAGAAAAACATATTTTTAAATATCTTTTAACAAGCGTTCAATTGTTCATGGGACAGTCATTAATTACCCATGCTGAAAGAATGTTGACTTGATAAATATTTTTGCTGGGCTCGTCTCGTCTCCCAATGTCTCGCAGATTCATGTAACCCTTTGTTTTGTGTCCTCTCTCTCTCTCTCTCTCTCTCTCTCTCTCAGCGTGTGTTTTTCGTGAGGGCATGGTCAACATACAGTCCTCTTGCAACCAGAAAAAAGAAAAGAAAAGAAAGGAGTGCACTGCTCTTTTCCTCTGGGGTTAAATCAAAATGCCTTGATTTTAAGTTTCTCCATTTCTTCATCTCCATTTACTGTCGCTAGTGTAGTCTATGAAGAGATAGATCATTCCTAAAATACACAGAGCATCCAGGCCAAACGGAGAGAGAGAGAATCAGGGTAATTAATTACAGGTAGCTAGCTTCTTCACCATGTGGATGATAAATGGTGGTGACAGCAATGAGCCTAGCATGAACGATTTCTTCAACCCAAAGCCCAACACTACTACACTTTGCACATATACTACTGCAACTCCTCTCACCTATGTAGGACTAAAACATCATCTCGGTATGCCTGCAACATATCTCTCTTAACAGTCTTTTAAGCAGCAACTTAGTTTTATTATACATGTGCGTTTACACACGTATATATATATAAAATTAATATTGGTGCATGCAGCCAAAACAAGTGAGCAAAGCAGGGGGAGAAAACTCAAAGAGCAAGCAGAAGCAACGAGAAGTTCGAGATGGAACCCAACAGCAGAGCAGCTACTAGCACTAGAAGAAAAGTACAGTTGCGGAGTTCGAACTCCAACAACTAACCAAATCCAACAAATAACTTCAGAGCTTCGAAGGTTTGGGAAGATTGAAGGGAAGAATGTGTTTTACTGGTTTCAAAACCACAAGGCAAGAGAAAGACAAAAACACCGTCAAGTACAACAAAAACACAATAATACTGATCATGAAAGCTCGAATAAGATGAAAGAATCAGGTATTAATTTTGCTTGCTTTCACAATATTTGTACCTTTTTTTTCCTGGCTAGTTAGGGTACACATACTATATATATGGTTGTGTGTAACTACCAGAAATGTCTAACATTCTTGTAATCTTGTTGGTCTTCTCATAAAAAAAAAACAAACAAGCACAGATAGAGAGAACAGGTTTCTTTGCCCATTCTTCTCTTGGTTGACTGATTGCTGCCTTTATTGGTTTTGCAGTGATTCAATTTCTTCTCTTGCTTGACTCTTTGAGATGTCATTTTCTTTGTTCTGTTTCACTTGTTAATAGGTCCGAGGAGGACAGTTCTTGGAGTTGATCAAACAAACAACTTGGCACCTCATTCAAAATGCAGTACTGATCATGTAGAGGTTTGTACATCATCTTTGACCTATATATGCCATTTGTTTCCAATGGTTAGAGTAAAGATACACCCAAAGATCAGCGAAATAACAATTATTTGATCACGAGTTCAGAGACAAGTTAATTAAAGAGCTTTTGCATGTCTGAACGGAAGATGCTCAAAAGCTGCATTCCTCGTTATCATGCAAGAACTCAGAAATTCTTGGACTACATTATAAGAGTGCACTTGGATTCTTATTTATTACTTTTGTATTTTTTTTAAGGGACCTGTTTCAGTGAATGGAGCAGCAATAGCAGAAAGTGGAACACATGGGTGGTCAGAATTTGAGGAGAGGGAATTACAGCAGATGAAAAGTATCAGTCTTGATATGCATGCCATGTGGCAAACTATGGACTTGTCTTCCTCTACTCCCGTCCACCGCTTGACTAGCACCATGACCACAACAGCGTCAAAATTCTCAAGCCTTGAAGAGCACAGTTCGCTGTTGAGACCCACCAAGACAGCAACTCATGCAAATCATGATGGTGAAATTAGGGAAGTTCAAACTCTTCAGCTGTTTCCACTTTGTAGTGATGATGGTAATGGTGCTAATGGTACCAATAATGACAGAAATGTACCCATCAGGACCATAAATACGACCTTCACCCCAAGCCAGTTTTTTGAGTTTCTTCCTCTGAAGAACTGAAAGGGAACAGCAGCTAACCCATGTGACTATAATGCAGCTCTTAATTGCTTTGCTGTATATGCAATGTGGTTGATATGTTCACGTTTGTTTTCTAGTAGGAGATTGGGTGCTGTTCTTTCTGTTCACATCATGTTCAGAGCAACTGTAGGATAAGGACATCTTTTAGTATTGTTTGAGATGTTGCCTTATGCATTTGGACCTTGTTGGTTAAGCCAAGGTAGACCTCCACTCTTTCCTACAGAGGCGTTTTCCTGACAAGATTTCTATTATGCAGACATTGTAGTAGATGGATGTGAACGAGTTTGTCGTTGAATTGAACCTTGAATCTAGACTCGCTGTAGATGTAAGCATTTTTTTTTCTTTAATTACAAAGGAGAGGTAGTTTGAACACAAAATTTCTTAAGGAAAAAAGAAATCTGCTGTCAATTGAGCTACGTATGCATGTTGGTTCATAGGATTTATAGTAGAATAAAGTTGAATATTTTATTCCTATCGAGGGGCTAGATACAATGCTTTTCTTATACTATAAATGAATTAAAACCGACGGCACTTTTTTTTTTCTTTTTTTTTGGTATTTTTGCTGAACTCGATTCAATATATTAACTCTAAAAACTCTCAATTTAATTTTTTAATTATTTTAAAATTTAAATTAAATTATGTAAAAATTATTTTAATATGATATAATTGACTTAATGAATTTAAAAATAACTTAAATGTTTAGTAAAAAATATAATTTAACTTTTAAATTTTGTTTTAAATAATATATTTTTTATTGAGATGAGAGTACATTAGTTTGACTTTAGTTTGACATGGACTTCGTGACTGAACCCAAACTTCCAAACTGAATCTTGCATTCATTTTTCTGCAAATCACACTAGCAACAGGGAAATTTTCAGGTTGGTCAAACTGGTCAAGACTTGTCCTCCTGTTCTTAAAAAAGCCACGCTGTCTTTTTATAATTTACAGCTTCAACTAACAACAGTCCATGAAACTCATGCACCCGAAGACCCCATTGATCATTTGCTGAGAGAGAGGGGGGGTGCCCACAAGTTGTTGCTGAAACTTTTGCAGGGTTTTTGTCACTGAATGTCTGGTGCAAGGTTGAAAAAGCAGACAGAAAAAATAACAGTGCGAAAAAATACCAGTGAGGAGAATGGTACACGAAAACACAGCACTTAAAAAAAAAAAAAAGATAATTAATTAATAATGGTACATACCATAAAAACGAGGGCAATCTAAAAATTTTACCTGAAAAAAAAAAAAAAACCCCACACGTATGATGCAGCACTGAAGAATCACCAAAACTTGGCATGGATGAGATTTTTTTTGACGTCAGACACAGTTTTTAGATTGCCTTTGTTTTATGATATACACTATCATTACTTAATTCTCTTTACTTTTTCAAATATTTGTTTCATTTTAAACATGATTTTAATCTTTATATTTATTAAATCTGAAAAGAACTGTGTTTAATCTATTTCCATTCATTATGAATAACTCTTTGAGATTTGTAGCTGCGATTTTATTTATAGAAAAAAATATACATATATATCAGTATAATTGTTGGAAATATAAACAACTAGGTAATTCATCAAATCAATAACCATGACTATTTTGTTCATGAAAGGAGAAGGGATTTTAGTTAATTGTAGGATGGAAGAAATCTATTCCAATTGATTCGATCTAGAGTTTGAAGGGGGAAACAAATACATTTACAACGAGACAAAATCTTACAAGGAAAAATAATAAAGCAATGATATTGGTGTCTCCTATGAAACGAGGGTATCTAAAAATCTTAACCTGCCTCGGAAAAAAACATAACATCACATGGCAAGATATGGCGTGGGAGAGCATTGAAAGTCTTGGAGTTTTTGTTGCAAGCTACTTCTTGTTTTTTAGCCACCAAGGGCCTGTTTTATATTTTTGTGCTTCTGTTTTAAAGGTGTTGTTTGGTTGATATATGTTTTCTTTTAAATAAATAAAAAAAGTGTTTATTATATTATCTATTTTTTTTTAATTAAAATGATAAGTTTCTCTTTTATAATTATTATTATAGCTGCTACTACTACTACTATTATTATTACACATACAAGATATGTTAATATTTTATGTAACTTGATTTAAAAAAACATCATATCATTGATTTTATTGAAATGATATGTCTATATATATTATTATTATATTTTTTAGTTTTTTGAAATTAAGAATTACTTTTATTAAAAAAATGGATACACGTCATGTAAGTTTAATAAGTTATTCATTATTTAATACTACTAAAAAAATATTCATTAAAATATTTCCAGTATGTTAGAGTACTTGTTGATGATTTTATATCTTAAAAGCGCAATAATAAATTTCAAT
>Ga0307517_10012930_pt1 | contig 11393 bp, 10 predicted proteins | sample 23_EM_MG_FD_194515 | JGI IMG/M metagenome (GOLD analysis project Ga0307517, IMG submission 194515) | Populus trichocarpa ectomycorrhiza microbial communities from riparian zone in the Pacific Northwest, United States - 23_EM | ecosystem: Host-associated > Plants > Roots > Unclassified | place... | reverse complement strand
AGGGCAGTTTGAAACTGAGCACGTTCCGTTCTCAAGCACGTTTTGGCAATTAGGCATGGGTGGGTGAAAATAACGAACAAGTTCAAGTTGAAACGTCAGTGACACTCAGTAAAAACGAAAAGTCCGGTCAAGTCGTGACTGGCTCAGGCAGAAGTCACAGCCGTCCTGTGATGGTCAGGCAGAATGCAGAGCAACCCCAAACGCCATTTTAGCTGTGCATCAGTCATCCGAAAGTCATGTAATTATCAGGCAAATAGTCGACCAGAAGTCAAGAGCTTGTCCACTAATAGTCATGTAGGGAATTACAAATTGCCCCTCAATCATCTGCTATTTCGCCATCAATACCACTCTCTGCTGTACTCAACATTGCCAAACCAGGGTGTTTTCGAAGGATATAAGTTCGCTTTGATGATTCTGATGCCGTCCAAACACCCACGATGTTTAGAATATTGACCACATTTTCTACTTTGAGGATTTGTCGGTTCCAAAACCCTCGTGGAACATTTAATGAATCCTCGAGTTTCTCGAGCTCCCAATATACAACCAATGCATGTGAGACAGCCACGGTTTTTACTTCGTAAAAGGCAAGAGCCTCCCCAAATGTTAGATTGAAGTTAGAAGAGGACGCAATATTAAGGGCCTATGACATTAGAATTTAGAAATTTAGGATACAAGGACTTGAATCAAATGCAATGTGCCGTACCTCAAACCACTCACTCCGACGAGCTGGTTGCACCTTTTGTGCACTCAAATGACTTCCAAGTACACATCCATTCAACAACTTAAACTTTCCCCACCGCCGGACTGAAGTTCCCTTACCAAGAGGGTTGAATGTTAAGTAACCAGCAACAGCATGTAGTTCGTCCAAAATATCTTGGCCTATGACAGATTTTTTGGGCAGTCTGTGCTCTTGTATAAATTTCGACGATCCTTTCAACAAGTCTGGCGCATTCTCTTCCGAAGCTGAACCACTTCCATTGACAATGGGATAGTAGAGAGCTAAGATCTTGATAAGTTCCCGTTCGTATATGAGGTTTGCAAGGTTTGCGAAGGGTGCTTTCTTCGATCGAATTTTGTGTCCCATTTCTCCGATGCTGCGCTCGACTGTAGCCTGGGATCCAACCCGAATTGAACCGTTCCATTGGATGTGGTGAGGAATGTGAATTAATTGAAATATACAAAGTCGAGCACGAAGAATTTTCTCCGGATCATTGCCGATGTACAATCGCTCGTAGTCTGTGAGGAAGGTAACAATAATATTGTGCAAATCTTGGAGCTCAGTATCAGTTCGAGGCTGGACTGTCATTGCGAATTCAACAGCCGCCACAAAGCGGGAGAAGTTTTGAAGAATTGCGGAATCCATACCGATTTCTGTACCGATTGGAATAATATACCAATGAAGGAGCGCCATCCATTCATAGACCTTATACTGGCTTTGGCGCTTTAGGTAAGGGTCTCGAATTGGTCCGCAAAATGTTGGCGGAAGAGTTGCCATTGCAAGGGGAATTAACCTTCCGAGTTTCTGTGCTTTTTCGGAAGAGAGATGCACAAGTTCTCCAGGCTTGCTGAGAACCGTCCAAGTATCCCAAATAAACGCCATACAGTTCTCATAGAAAAGATGGAAGGGATCGAGTGGGAAGAAGGTAGGGTGGGTAAAGGCAACACTAGCGGCGCAGAGAGGAAGGCGAGAAACTCCCGTTGCTTTGGTGATATCAGATCGGTCCTTCTTTGTTTTCGCTGCTCCAAGTTGTTCAATTGTTGTCCAGTACAAAGCCTGAGATCTTCTTGGAATTTTTGAGAGATCGTATTTAGATGGGCGTGAAGGATTATACCGATCGTTTTCTGGGGCATTCATTGGGTAATATTGCGACTTTGCACCTTTGATAAGGCTCGACTTTGCACCTTGAACCAGACTAAAGCGATCGCCAAAAATGGCTGTGTGGCCTGCCATGCCGTTTAACTTGGCAGACCCAAGCATATCGCCCAACGCCATTGAGATACACGAGCGATGCACAAAATACGAAGAATCAACAGCATCCCACATCCAGATGCCTTCAGATGCCATCGTCATTTCCTGGAATAGAGGCCAGATGAAAGATTCGATATCGCCAGGGGAGTTTGGACCAGGTGTTGCAAAATTGATAATGACATTGTTGGTTTGATATCGGATTGAAGCGGGTAGGTTGAGGATTATAAGAATCATTATCCATGTATTAGATTGCTTCTTCATCGTTAATTGTGCGCCGTCCGTTGACAAAGCAAATCCGTTATCTCGTGGATCTCGGAATAGATGGAAGTCCTTGTATTGCATGACATGCAATTGAGAATCCCCGAAATCAGTGTATTTCCGTGTAGCGGTGGTTCCAACGATGTGAAGTGCAGTCTGAAGACAGGAGTCGCGATGCCGCAGGAGCCCCGCAGTCTCTGCATTTGCAAACATGGCCCGGATTGTCACCATAACTGGAAGGATTTGCACTTGCACTCTAGGATTTAAGCGCCCGGTCGGCGTAGGTTTGTGGTAACGCATTTCATTGCATGTACCTACTCTACGGTCTGTACCTTTGCCAGTGTGGATGTATGGACACTTCTTCATTAGCTCGTATGCTCCTGTGTATGCGATGCAGCCCCGCGGACACATATCAACCATACGAGGAACGAATTCAGTGAGGTTCTGCGCGAGCTTCTTTGCATTGTGGTGGCTTAAAATCACAGTATTTGAAGCTCTACCAAGAACGTCTGCGTGTAGTGTGTAAGCAAGGAGTGTCCCATTTGATTTCCTCCATGCCACAAAGTGCTGAAGAGAGACGGCTTCGGAAGTCGTCAACGCACGGATGCCATGAAACAGTGGTGGCTCAGTTTGTAAGACGTAGCCACCTAAGAGTTGCTTCCGCAAATCTGTCAAGCTGTCTGGAAGCTGAAAAAAGCTGTTGTTAATATCCTGAGCACGCTCCACATTTGGGCCCGTCTCTTCATCTGAGACTGCGCTCAAGATTTCCTGGCTGGAGTCCGAGTTTCCACCGTCTTGCCACCAAATTTCAGATGTAAGACTATCCGTGCGCCCTACTTGACCATCTGAAATATTATCGCCAGAGTTTTCAAGATCTAGATGAGGTGATGAGGTTTCGAAATGCATAGACTGATCCTGAAGCAGGTTGAGGGGCGAACTCGAAAGACCTTCAGAAAATCATTTCTGTTGTTGTCCAATGAAAGATTTACTTTAGAAACTCACGATTTTGCTCTGATCCACTCTGACTTGCACTCGTATCAATTTCCATCTCGGAGTCGGAGCTGGAGTCGCTTTCCAGTAGTTGCGTTGCATCCGAGTTAAAAGGATGGACTTTGAAACAAACTGTAACTTAAAATACATTGATTCCGGAAAATTGCTAACCTATCGGCACAACCTGCACTACATCGGTTGCTAGGAACTGTTGGTTTCGTTGGATGCAGCCCTGAAGATGTGATGATCGCCTGAGATCATGCCTAGCACAAGCAATAAACGCAGTCTCATCCACATGTAGATGTGCTCTTATCGCCCTGGGCTTCAAATTTCGAAAGGGAAAGCATCTCGAACAATAGCATGGCATGGTGGAGACAACGAGACAACAATCTATCGTCGGAGTCCAAAACGACTTGGGCAAAATCTGTGTACGGCAGTGGCCGAGTCAGTAAATAATAGTTTATGTGAATCAGCCTTCAAATAAAATTGACTAACGCAGACGGTGGTATTGAATACTATGAATTACAACTTGAAGAAGAGGAAGTGCAACTGGCAAAGTCCTGAAAGTGCTTATTTAAGAGTCGACTCCTTCTGAATATTGTAGTCCGAGAGAGTACGACCATCGTCGAGTTGTTTGCCAGCAAAGATGAGGTGTTTCTGATCAGGTGGGATATCCTCTTTGTCTTGGATCTTGGCCTTCACAGTGTCGGACGACCTCCAAGGTGAGTACCGGTGTGCCTTGACGAATATTTGCAATTCTCCACAGAGACGAAGAACAAAATGGAGAGTTGAAACGTTGACCCTTTCTGAATGTAGTCCAAGAGAGTACGACCGTTTGAGTCGTTTGCCGGCAAAGATGAGGCGTTGTTGATCAGGTGGGGTACTCTCTTCGTCTTGGATCTTGGCCTTCACAGTGTCGGACAACTATACCTCCAAGGTGAGTATCTTGACGAATATTTGCATATCGCCATTGATAAGAGTCGACCCGATCATGTTGTAGTCCGAGAGAGTACAACCGTCGTTGAGTTGTTGAATATCAAACACATGACCCTCAAGGAGCTACTTGACGAATTACATCTTCCGAATGTCCTCAACACGGATATGATGTTTCACTATAAGCAGTTTTATGAGAAGTGTGCAAATGATTGCTGTCGACTCTTGCCTTTCCCCACTGGCGCATGCACGCTTCGGTTTGCAAAAGACCTGTTCAAGCGAGAGCCCCTGTTTACGGCAGTATTTTCTGATGATTCACCATTCTTTGTCCACCTTACATTCGCGGGTTTCGAGAAGGACTTGATCGAATTCGGATTGCAGACCGAAGAACATCTGGATATGGAAGTATTCAAAAAATGTGTTGACACGCTGGATGTGAACGATCCAACAGCAGCCAGGGAAGCGTTCCGTGCTTTCAGTAACATTTTACCAACGCGCACTGCCAATGAACCCCATATTTGGTATGAGCTCCCCTTCATACCTTGTTGCACTGTGGACACTGTACGGAAACGAGAACGAAGCAGGGTTGGAAATTCCTGCGGTAGTGACCTGCTTGGATGCCATCGTACAACCCATCAAGCTGGTGAAGCAAGAGTTCGAGGCCGTTGCATGGAGTCAGCGGGCTTGTTTTGACTCTTGAGGTGCAACCAAGTCCCCGCCAAACATGAGGTGTCGTTGTCAGTTAATCAGGTGAGATACCCCTTTCGTCTTGGATCTTGGCCTTCACAACATCGGACGACTGTACCTCTACCCATGAGTACCTTGACGAATATTTGCATACCGGCACGGAGAAGACTCGACCCTTTCTGTCTGAGAGAGTACGACCGTCGTTGAGTTGTTTGCTGGCAAAGATGAGGCGTCGTTGATCAGGTGGGATACCCCCTCTGTCTTGGATCTTGGCCTTCGCAGTGTCGGACGACTCTACCTCCAAGGTGAGTACCCATAAGTATTTTGACGAATATTTGCATACCGGCACGGAGACGACTCGACCTTTTCTGGATGTAGTCTGAGAGAGTACGACCGTCGTTGAGTCAGTTGCCGGGAAAGATGAGGCGTCGTTGATCAGGCGGAATACCCTCTTCGTCTTGGATCTTGGCCTTCACAGTGTCGGACAACTCTACCTCTAAGGTGAGTACCAGTGAGTATATTTGCATATTGCCACGGAGAAGACTCAACCCTTTCTGGATGTAGTCTGAGAGAGTACGACCATCGTTGAGTTGTTTGCCAGCAAAGATTAGGCGTCGTTGATCAGGTGGGATACCCTCTCTGTCTTGGATCTTGGCCTTCACATTATCGATTCAGACGATTCTACCTCCAAGTTGAGTACCGGTTCTTCAACTGGCCGCGAATCGAGTTTTTCTAGTCCGAGAGAGTACGACCGTCATTTGCCGAGAAAGATGAGGCATTGTTGATCAGGTGGGATCTTCGTCTTGGATCTTGGCCTTCGCAACATCGGACGAACCTCCAAGGTGAGTGAGTATCTTGACGAATATTTGCATACTGCCATGGAGAAAGGTCCACTCTTTCTGGATGTTGTAGTCCGAGAGAATACGATTGTCGTTGAAAGATGTGGCGTTGTTGATAGGTGGGATTTGGTAAATCTAAATTTAGACATTGCAGATATCCACTGATATCCACCACCTTCGGCAATCTTCCTCCCACCAGGTCCAACCTCCAACAAGATCCAAAATCCGCTGTAACATCGGTAAACACAAGTACGCCCTTGGTCTTATAGGTGTGTGGATTTCCTTGTAGCACGCGGTTTGGCTTCATTTACATAGGCCTCAGATCAAGCCGTAAAGGCATTATTCGAGATATGGCATTCTATCAGTCTCAAGTGTTGTTCCTGCATATTGCACTCAGCGCTTTGCCACAGCGCAACACCGATTCCGCCTCCGTACGAATTTCTGCATCAGTTTTTATTTCACACGAGTTTATTTCAACCAACCGTCGTTATCAAAAATCCTTGTTGTTCAACTTCTGCTACAGTCAGTCCACATTGAAGCCTTACCTATTATTTGAATCTGTTCTTCCTTCTTCTATGAAGCCCCCAGCACCATCCACTTCTCTTCCTACAGAACTTAATCTACTAAAGGAACCAAGTCAACGTGAGGTTAGTAAACGGAAGTACACCCTTGGTCTTATAGGTGTGTGGACTCTCTTGTTGCACAAATTTTGGTTTCATTTACGTGTGCCTCAGATCAAGCTGTTAAGACCTTATTCGAGATATGGCATCCAGAAGATATACCCTGCGTTTTCATCGGTCCCTTAAAGTCTCTTTTCAATCCACCCTCTCAGTCTCTCGTTTCAACAGTCGCGGAGATGTATAATGCACTCATTCCGTTGAAGAATTTTGTTCACGAGGTTCTCAAACGTTCACGTACTTCCGGATCTATTATGCAGACTGCACTCTGCTACGTGGAGGCGATCCGTTCCGAGGTGCCTGAAATTCTTCGCAACGAGAAGCTGGGGATCAGGTTGTATTGCATGCCCAAGTCTGTTATTCTTCCTGCCACTAAAGCCGAGATTCAGATGGACCAAAAGCTGTCAAATTTAGAAGTATCCGATACTTCAGTGGTTTCCAACGAATTGATCAAAACCATTCAGCCGACTGACGAAGATGTTTCAGTTCAGAACATGGCGCCTGAGCTCACTATGGTCATGCATATGCCAACTACGAGTTCTTTGCCTTCTCCCCTTTTGTGTCCCCGCCGTACGTTCCTGGCCGCCCTCATTCTTGCTTCAAAATTTTCTCAGGATAAATCTTACTCAAATCGTGCTTGGGCAAAGCTCTCCGGATTACCACCAAGAGAAATTGGCCGCTGCGAACGTGCACTGGGCCAAATTCTCGATTGGCGCCTCTGGGTTGGCAAGAAAGTGCCAACGTCCTCTTTGTCTGCTTCTCACACCGTTGTACGGAGTCAGAACATGAGTTCGATCGCCTTCACTGAGAGTGCCGTTCTTGCAACCTTGGGAACCGAAACCCTAGAAACATGTCCTCGGAAGATCCGTTTTGCAACCTCCAACAAGATCCAAAATCCGCTGAAAGCTTTACCCATTGGAATCCGTGCTTCCTTCTTCTGCACCTCCCACTCCTCTTCCTACACAAATCAGTCTACTAAAGGAACCAATTCAACGTGATATCGGTAAACTTGGTCCTATAGGTATGTGGATTCCCTTGTAGCATGCAGTTTGGTTTCATTTACGTGTGCCTCAGATCAATCCGTTAAGGCCTTGTTTGAGATGTGGCATCCAGAAGATATACCCTGCGTTTTTATCGTTCCTCAAAGTCTCTTTTCAATCCACCTTCTTAATCTCTCATTCGCGGAGATACATTGAGCCTCCATTCCTTCGAAGAAATTGTATGCGAGAAGTACGTTCGCGCACTTCCGGAGACACTGCACTCTACTGCTTGGAGGCTCTGAAATTCTTCGCGACGAGATAAATATAGTAGCATTTTCTCCTCCTTCTGAATTTGTCCACAAGAGTCTTTAAGCTAGGTAATAATAGTAGCATGGCATAATGAACTGTGTTTTTTAGAGGAATGATTGATTCGGATGTCCAATGTGCTCACGTGGTTGAAGTTCCAAAATTCTTTTCAAGTCGAAGACTCCAAGTTGAATTTGTTGACGTGTCGACCAAATGTTTTCGAACAACTACAATATCGCAACATCCTCTCGTCATGCTGTGGATCCCCTATCCTCTAATTTTCCTGCTAGTGGACTCCATCTTCCATCGCCGAATACACTACGCACCCCTCAATTTCGTCGCCAAGAATCCGACATTCTGCACCTCCAGCTCCACGAATTGTTGAGAAATGCCCATGTACTCCAACTATGGAACCAATCTCAGAGTGCAACTGAGAAGCTGCTAGAGGAAGCTGAGGAGCAGAAGAAATTATTACAACAAATTAATGTGCTCACCACCGAAACACATTCATTGAAGGCTGAAATTGCAGAAATGCGATATCGCTATAACCAATCCAAGTGAGTACCAAGCATGGAAATTCCAGTCTTTGTTCATAGTCACAAAATTTGAAGTCTAGGAATCAGAACACCACGCGAACAGTCGCTGGCGGCCTTCTCATTGGGTCCTAGCGACTCTGTCTCCCAGAATAGTACGGTTGAATTGATGAAAGAGGGAGTCAATAATGGAGGTGCAGTACGGCCAGAGTCTTACAGAAATTCAGTCCTGTGGAACATTGAAGACTGTCAGCAATATGGACTGGTTACAGAAAAGAATTTGTCGCGACCACCAATGGAGAAATGCATCCGTAATGCGCAGGGGGAAACTGTCTCCACATCCGAGTATAATGCAATCAAGACTACTGCTCGGATGCTTGTAAATATCCATTTGGTTCCACTTGGAACACCGGCTGATCCTACAGCAAGCGCGAAGACCAAAACAAGAACTTACTACAAAAAATATTTCCTTCAAAATTATAAGAACGTACTAGACAAATTAGAAGCCCAGGAACCTATCCTAACATTTTGCGCCGCACATTGGAAAGCCGAACACATCATTGCCAACTGTCTTACGGCGATTGTAGATGCTGAGAAGGCCGCCAAGAAGAAGGATGCCGGAGAGATAGAGAGTGATGAGCCTGAGGCATCAAGTGCGCGATCGACCAAGCGTCAGCGAACCAAGGGGGAATCGGAGCCAGGATCAAGAAAGAAGAAGAAAAAATGTGGCGATGATGGTAGCAAAGGTAGGCGCTTGATTGATTATTCACACACAATGCTGTCAACAACCAACAGACCTGGCCCTGCCTCAACAACTCCCGAATGCACCGTTAATTGAACAACTGGCAACTCTTGCACCCGACCAAACCTCAAACCTCACCAATTCTGCAGTCGCAAGCAAGTCCACCGCACAATCCGAGAATCAAAGTTCTCAAGTTAATATCAATTTTATCTATGTTGACGCAAGCTGTGGGTCTTACTAATTTGTATTTTCGACATTTTAACCGTTTTGAATCCTAGATTCCTCTCTCAGAAGTTGTCAAAGTCAACGCCTCTCGAGTCTCAGTATAACTAACAACTTATTTAGGTGAATTCAATGAGCGGTTCCCTGGTATTCAGGATGCAACAGATCTTCTGAATGCAATGGAGTCATCCCCGAAATTCAAAGTTGGGAAATCATCAGACGACTTCACCGCTTTTCTGGCAAGGATCGATAGTGCGGATCCCAACGAGTCGAACCTCTCAGAAGATGATCTGGACGCTAGCTGGGGTCACTACCAGTTTACAGCAGGACGCCTAACTTGTACAACAGTTCTTACGAGCTGGGACGTCGTTGGGGGGAGTTCTAACACATGCAATCTCATTGCCGCCGCCCTCAAAACATGCAAGGTCGCCCGGCATCTTTGTTTTGAACACAACATCACCACGACATCATATTTGAGCGTTGAAAATGTTGTTTCAAAACTCTGGGATCTCTGGAAGTCTGCAGGTGGGGTGCGTATTAGCCGTTGGTTATCTCACCAGATACGTATTGACCCGTTTTCAGCCTGTATGCAAAGGAAAAGGGAAAGATGTTGGAAGCACAGTCCCGGACAACAAAACACCTGATCCTCAACCCAGCATGACAATGACGACGCAACTCACGGCTAGCGGCAAATCCACAAGTCCCTTGCCTTCGGATTCAAATGCTCCGGGTTCTGGAATTCAAAATCAAATCCTGCCAGACAACAATGATAAGGACCAGGCCGCTGAGAGATCGATGGCCGGATTGAATCGGATTGAGTTGGAAAGGTTACTGAAGGTAATTTCCGGCTTATTAGAGGTGTCATAACTTTTTTCACGACCTTTCCTCGCAGACCCTTGTCAAAGAGGATTTAAAGTCCATTATCAAAATGAACTCGATCACGCTTCCAGTACCTTCCAAGCCACGCACTAAGCCAGGTAAGATTCCCTGTTTCTCAGCCGCTCAACACTATACTAGTATGACTTTCAAAAGATCTCATAGCTGCTATTCTACAAGATTCAAAGGTTTTTGCCGAACCCATCATAGCAAGCATTCATAATTTGGTACATGAGGTTCGTCATTGACCGCGAATTTATTACATCTCGTATTGGACCTTTATTATTTGATTGTAGCGCAAAATGAAGAAGGCCAACTCTACCGCGAGCCGATCTTTAAGGTCATAAAAGCACACACCTACTGGCGTTTTCTCGTTTCTTGGTTCATTCCTCAATTTGGTGCATGAGGTTCGTTATTGACCGTGAATTTATCACATCTCGTATTGGACCTTTATTCAGGTTGTAGGAAGGGGAGCCGATCTTCTTTCTCAGCTGTTTCTCGGCTCATTCCTTAATCGACTTGCTCCCAGGCTTTCAGACCGACCTCCGTCCTTCAGTTCAATTCCCCAACGCCTACTGCTCAGCCTATCATGATTATACCCAGTGGCAGCCTCCTGTATTACTATATATATATACTTGAATACACGGACTATCATATGATTCTTTCCTGACTCTTAGCTGACAGACACCTGAGTTTTGAGTTTAAGTAATGAGGCGAAACTGACTATGAGATTGACCAAAACATGACTGGAACATGACTAAATGACGGAAACTGGACTTTCAGAATCAACAATTGAGATGAGGGGTACCTGACCGATACATGCCAATTTCAGTCAGATAAAAGTTGGAAAAACGACAGCCAGGTCATGTAATAGTAATGCTGACCATTCTGTGACTGCCGTCGGACTTCCGGCTGTATTCCTTTTTTACTGAGTGTGACTGATTCACCCGAGCGCATTTGGCCCTCTGAAACTGTATTGCTCAGCTTAACCCTATATGGTCAGTTTTCATCTGTTTACTAAACGCGGCTGATTCCATATGAAAAGTGCTGTAAAATAGTGTGTTATAAAAATATTCCTTCAGAAATCAACGTTGATCAACTTTTACGGAGACGACAAGGAAAGAGTCGTGGTCCTCATGAATCCTAGTGACTCAAAGAGGCAGTCGGGTTCACCGCTTGACATTTTTTGGCGGAACTTGTCGAAGTGGTAAGCACGGAAGCCCGGGACGGGACGGTAATCGAAACTCTGGAACAAATGTTCAACAAAGCATGCCTGTCTCATTCACTCCATCCAACGTTGAAGCTCAGTCAATCAAGTCATCTGGAATCGTCACACCGGCATCCCTCTTGTCCAAAGCCAACCGCAATCATCCCCCCAGAA